>Ga0308165_1000209_pt1 | contig 140785 bp, 135 predicted proteins | sample PhyWR2_FD_201032 | JGI IMG/M metagenome (GOLD analysis project Ga0308165, IMG submission 201032) | Phyllosphere microbial communities from UC Gill Tract Community Farm, Albany, California, United States - DLSLW.R2 | ecosystem: Host-associated > Plants > Phyllosphere > Unclassified | place...
CCGAACGCATTACCGCGTTCCGCACACTTATGGCTCAGGAAAATCGTCCGGCGAAAGAGACTATTTCGGCTTTGGCTAAAACCTATCTGGCCTGCGGGACCGACCAAGGTGACGAATTTCATGCTGTTGGCGCAGCGCTTGCGGGAAGCGAAGAGAAAGCCAGCGTGTACCAGGAATTGGTCGACGGGGTGATCGAGATGTTCGTGGACGTGCTCAAGCCTCATTCGAGCATGGGGCTGGGATCACTCTCGTTAGTATGCTTGGCGTTGGTTGCGGCCGGGGACGCGCTGACGAGCGCCGTCATTCGCGGAAGTTGCTCCAATGCGCAGGCAGAGGAGGCATTTTCAACGCTCATTGGCGCGACAATCCACTATAAAGTGTAATATCTGTTTGCGACATTATTCGACCTGATAACGTATGTTAACGCTTGTGGCTTGTGCGTCGTGCATGTGCCTGAAACAGACCCGCCGGAGAAAGAGAGTCACGTAAGCAATGAGGAATCCGAAACTCAATGTCCAAAAAATTTAAGTACGTCAACGAAGGCGCAAAGCGCGCTTTCATGGATCTGCCGACAGATATTAGAATCAATTTTTCAGCGGAGATACGAAGGGTTCAAGAGGGTGAAGACCCGCTCGACGATTTCAAGGTTCTTAAAGGCGAATGGAAGGGCGTCATCGAACTACGCGAAAACGGTTCGCCTGCCTACAGAGCTGTTTACTGCGCAAAGCACCTCGACACGGTCTACATCCTCCATGCCTTCACGAAGACAAGCGAGAAAGCTGATCAGAAGGAAATGGACACTGCTCTCTCACGCTACAAAGAGATGATGGCGGAGGTTCGGGAACTGACCCAAGCGGAAGCCAAGGCGGCGAAAGACAAGCCGAAGAAGAAATGACAGGCCGGAAACCGGAACAAAAGGAGGGGCCGCTTATGCGGCCTTTTTTTGTTTTTCCTCGACGCGGCACACCACGTGATGGTTCCCATCCAGCGATGGCTTGAAGCGGTAACCAAGCGACGCAAGGTATCCAAAAAGTTTTTGGACCGAGAGCACGGCGATCTTGCCACGGACGAGTTCACTCACCCGCGGCTGCGGGATATCAAGGGCCGCTCCGATATCGGCGTTTTTCCAACCGCGTTCTTTGAAGATCGCAACTAGGGTGTTGACGAGGTCGGATCGCAACGTCAAATCCGCAGCCTCAATCGCGTCATCCGTGATCGAGTCGAAAATGTTGTCGTATTCGAGCTGGGTCATAGCAAATTCCAGACTTTAAAATTACAGAATTCTGTAAATAGGTCAAAATGACGGACCCGTCAAGTTCGCAGTAGCAGGATCTAGCTTCCGCAGGCCATGTCACATCTATTGTGTCTCGTCGAGCGGTAGGCGTGCCGCTTGCGTTTGCGGATGGTGGCTCCAGAATGCGGGCAATCCTCGTTCTGAAAGGAAAGTTCATACATGCCGACCGGTAAGGTGAAATGGTTCAGCGCAGCTAAGGGGTTTGGTTTCATCACACCAGACGACGGCACCGCAGACGTCTTCCTGCATATCTCAAAAGTCGAGGAAGCCAAACTTCCGACGCTGGAAAGCGGCACTGTGCTTCAGTATTCTATCGGTTCCCGGAACGGGAAAGCCTTTGCAGAAGGTCTCTCGATCGTTTCCAAACCAAAGACGCCTCGGCGGGAGCCGCCGCCGGACAATTCAGCTTCAAATTTCGAGACAGAATTCGAGAAAGAATGGGACCTTAGAAGGCGATAGCAGTCGCCTCGGCGTGAATCGGGTCAGCCAGAAATTGTTATCGTATGTATGTTGCTGCCCGTCACCCAGCCATGAGAGCGCGCGACGTCGATGGCCTCCGCCCCGAAATGCTTTGCACCGGGGACCCGCTACCCTTGATGAACTCGTCTATACCTAGCCAGCGAGGTTAGAGCCTGGAGAATACGAGCGGCTCCGAGGATGGTGGAACCCGACACTCGACGAGCTCAGAGAAGCAAGAAGGGCCGCCAAATCTCGCGAACGACGGAAATCGGAATTCGGGGCTGCTGCGCGCCGCGGCGATTACGCCCTGTAGCGACTAAAAAAATGAGTCCCGGCAAATACTTGGCGCCGAGAGGCTAGATCACTGATTCGGTTGGTGATTCGTATAATGGCGTTTAAGCCGACCCTAATTTATCCTCCGGAAGCCCGCTTGACTCTTTACCGACAACGGAACAAAAAGAGAACCTCCATATTTTGAGGGACATAAAGTCCCGTTCAACGCGAGCTGAGGAGGTCCGTGAACGATGTCGCGCGCCCACAATCCTCGGGTCATCGAGGAGCTGAGAGACCGCATCGCCCACCTGGAGGGTAGTGCGGCGAAGAAAGCCATAGTCCTGCCCTTCGGCGTTCGCGAGATGGACGAGCATTTGCCAGGAGGCGGGCTATCATATGGCGCTCTTCACGAGATAGCCGGCGGCGGGGCCGGCACAGTGGATGGAGCCGCAGCGGCATTGTTTGCCGCCGGAATTGCCGCGCGCTCGAAGGGCAAGGTGCTTTGGTGCCTGACGAGGCCCGACCTCTTTTTCCCAGCGATCGCCCAAGCAGGCCTGCATCCGGACCGGGTGCTCTTTTGCGAAGGCGACAAGGAGGAGGACGTCCTTGCCTCGATGGAAGAGGGGCTTTCCTTCGGGGGGCTGGCGGCTGTGGTCGGGGAACTGGTGCGATTGCCGATGGTGGCATCCCGGCGGCTGCAGCTGGCCGCCGAGAAGACCGGGACCATGGGACTCGTTGTCCGCAGATGGCGGCGGCAGACGGAAGCCTCGGATTTCGGCAATCCGACAGCCTCGACCACGCGATGGAGGATCAGCGTGCTGCCGTCGGAGGCATTGCCGGTCGCCGGCGTCGGGCGGGCGAGATGGCTGGCGGAATTGATGCGCGTGAAGGCAGGCGAGTGTGCTGAGTTCGAATTAGGAGCCTGTGATGCCAAGGGTCGTTTGTGTCTACTTCCCCACTCTGCCAACAGACCGGATACGTCGGCATGGAGAGGGAACCGTGCCAGCTGACCAGCCTCTCGTCGTCATTTCGAAATCGGGCTCAAAACGCTGGATCTCGGCTGCCGACGCGGCCGCGCGGAAACTTGGCCTCAAGGTCGGCATGCCGGCGAGCAAAGCCCAGGCTATCGTTGTCAATCTGACGATGATCGACGCCGATCCTGCCGCCGACGCGGCTGCCCTTGAACGCCTGGCGCTTTGGGCGCTTCGGCAATACAGCCCAGTCGTCGCCGTCGACGGCACAGACGGTATCGTCATGGACACCGAAGGCGCCGATCACCTGCAGGGTGGCGAAGACCTGCTGATTTCCGGGTTGGTGAACGGGCTGAGAGCACGGGGCCTGACCGCTCGCGCTGCCGTCGCCGATACCTGGGGCGCTGCGCATGCCATCACCCGCCTGACATCAGCGGAAACGACCGTCGTTCCGGTAGGCGGCGTAGTGAAAGCGGTTACTGGACTGCCGATCCACTGTCTGCGTCTCCCACCAGACACAATCCATGGACTGCGTGTCATGGGTGTCGAGACAGTCGGTGAACTCTCCGCCATGCCGCGCGCGCCGTTGACACTAAGGTACGGGCCGGAGGTCAGCCGGCGGCTGGATCAGCTCTTCGGACGCATGGCAGAACCTATCGAGCCTCTGCGAACGCCAGAGCTCGTCGAGGCGGCGAAGAACTTCCAGGAGCCGATCGGCGCGGCGGAGACGATCGCCAAATATGTGCGCCGCCTGGTCGGCGAGCTCACCGCCAAGCTGGAGACACGCGGTCTCGGCGTCAGGCGCTCCGATCTCGTTATCCACCGCGTCGACAACACCCGCCAGTGCATTCGAGCGGGATTGGCAAAACCGGTGCGTGACCCCGCTCGCCTGTCAAAGCTGTTGTGCGATCGCATCGAGAAAATCGATCCCGGCTTCGGGATCGAACGGATGTTGCTTGTCGCCATCATGGCCGAGCCATTGGAGGAGCGGCAGGTCGCATCCTCATTGATCGAGGAGCCGGTGGTCGATGTCACGCCGCTCGTCGATATTCTCGGCAACCGCGGCCAGCGGCTCTACCGTGTCACGCCCGTCGCCTCCGATGTTCCCGAGCGTTCGGTGAAGCGGATTGGGCCGACGGCCGACGAGACCGGCGCGACATGGGCCGCCAAATGGCCACGGCCATCGCGGCTGCTGGCGAACCCGGAACGCATCGACGTCACCGCTCTTCTCCCCGACCAACCCCCTGCTGTCTTCACCTGGCGCGGCAAGCGTCGCCGCGTCAAACGGGCCGATGGCCCGGAGCGCATATTTGGCGAATGGTGGGTGCGGCCGAAAGAACATGCCGCTGTGCGCGATTATTTCGTGGTCGAGGACGAGGCCGGCGAACGCTACTGGGTTTATCGCGCCGGTGACGGGGTGGATGCCGACACGGGCTCGCACCTCTGGTTTCTCCATGGGGTGTTCGGATGAGATATGCCGAGCTTCAGGTTACCACGCATTTCTCGTTTCTGCGCGGCGCCAGTTCTGCGGAGGAACTGTTCGCTACTGCGGCGGCTCTCGGCATCGACGCCCTGGGTGTTGTCGATCGCAACTCGCTGGCCGGCATCGTTCGCGCGTGGGAAGCGGCCAAGACCACGGGCGTGCGGCTGGTGGTCGGCTGCCGTCTCGATCTGTCCGACGGCATGTCGATCCTGGTCTACCCGACCGATCGGCCAGCGTATTCGAGATTGACCCGCCTGCTTTCGCTCGGCAAGAGCCGGGGAGGCAAGGGCAAGTGCATCCTCGATCTGTCGGACGTGGAAGCCTATAGTGCTGGCCTGATCGCGATCCTTGTGCCAGATGAGGCCGACGAGACCACCGCAGGACAACTTAGAAAGGTCGCCGCAATCTTCGGGGACAGGGCCTACGTCTCGCTGTGCCTGCGCCGTCGCCCGAACGATCGCCTGCGGCTTCACAATCTCTCGAACCTGGCGTTGAGACATAAGGTCAAAACGGTCGTCACCAACGACGTGTTGTTTCATGACCCCAGCCGACGGCAGTTGCAGGACATCGTCACCTGCATCCGCAATCGGACGACGATCGACAGCGTTGGGTTCGATCGCGAGCGGCATGCTGATCGGTTTCTTAAAGCCCCGGAAGAAATGCACCGGCTGTTCTCGGAGTATCCGGAAGCGCTGGCACGAACCCGCGAAATCGTCGACCGCTGTCGTTTCGACATGAGCGAGCTGCAATACCAGTATCCGGAAGAGGCGCTTGTGCCGGGTCTCGACGCCCAGCAGTCGCTGACCAAGTTCGCCTGGGAGGGCGCCGCAAACCGGTACCCGGAGGGGATCCCCGACAAGGTTCGCAAGGCGATCCTGCACGAACTCGAACTCATCCGTGTGATGAAATACGCGCCCTACTTCCTGACCGTCTACAGCATCGTCCGGTTTGCCCGCTCGCAAGGGATCCTCTGCCAGGGCCGGGGGTCAGCGGCCAACTCGGCCGTGTGCTACTGTCTCGGCATCACCAGCATCAATCCGGAAACCGGTGACCTGCTGTTCGAGCGTTTCGTCTCAATGGAGCGCGACGAGCCTCCGGATATCGACGTCGATTTTGAACATGAACGGCGAGAAGAGGTCATTCAATGGATCTACGAGACCTACGGGCGCTCGCGCTCGGCGCTCTGTTCGACCGTCACCCGCTACCGCGCCAAGGGCGCGCTGCGTGATGTCGGCAAGGCGCTGGGACTGCCTGAAGATCTGATCACCCAGCTTTCCTCCGGCGTCTGGGGCTGGTCGGAGGGGGTCGGCGAAAAGCAGCTCATAGACAACAACATGAACACCGCCGACTACCGCCTGAAGCTGGCATTGAATCTGAGCGCCCAGTTGATGGGCGCGCCCCGCCATCTCGGCCAGCATCCGGGCGGCTTCGTGCTCACCCAGGACAGGCTCGACGATCTGGTGCCGATCGAACCGGCGACCATGAAGGATCGCCAGGTGGTGGAATGGGACAAGGACGATATCGAGGCCCTCAAGTTCATGAAGGTCGATGTTCTGGCGCTCGGGATGCTGACCTGCATGGCGAAATCGTTCGAGCTGTTGCGCGACCACAAGGATATCCCGATGTGCCTTTCCGATGTCGAGCAGGAAGATCCGGCCACCTACGCGATGATCCGCAAGGCCGATACGCTCGGCACATTCCAGATCGAAAGCCGTGCCCAGATGGCGATGCTGCCGCGCCTCAAACCCCGAACGTTTTATGATCTTGTCGTGCAGGTGGCGATTGTTCGGCCCGGACCGATCCAGGGCGACATGGTGCATCCCTATCTTCGCCGTCGCGAAGGCAAGGAAAAGGTCGAGTATCCGACGCCGGAGCTTGAAGCTGTGCTTGGGAAGACACTGGGCGTGCCGCTGTTTCAGGAGAGTGCGATGAAGGTCGCGATGACCTGCGCGGGATTCACGGCAGGCGAGGCCGACCGGTTGCGCCGGGCAATGGCGACGTTCAAGTTCACGGGCGGGGTCTCGAAGTTCAAGGACAAGCTTGTCGAGGGCATGGTAAAGAACGGCTACACCCGCGAGTTTGCCGAGAAGACATTTACGCAGCTCGAAGGCTTCGGAAGCTACGGTTTCCCGGAAAGCCACGCCGCCAGCTTCGCGCTCATCGCCTATGCCTCCAGCTGGATGAAATGCCACCATCCCGACGTCTTCTGCGCGTCCCTACTCAACAGCCAGCCGATGGGTTTCTACAGCGTCGCCCAGATCGTCCAGGATGCCCGGAACCACGGCGTGGAAGTCCGGCCGGTTTGCGTCAACCGGTCCCGCTGGGACTGCACGATGGAACGGATCGGCAATTCCGACCGCTTCGCTGTTCGTCTCGGCATGCGTGTTGTCAAGGGATTGTCCACCAACGACGCCGCACGCATCATCCTGGCGCGTGCCGAACAGCCATTCGTATCGGCCGATGATATGTGGCGGCGTTCCGGCGTATCGCCGTCGTCGCTGGTCAAGCTTGCGGAGGCAGATGCTTTCCTGCCATCGCTGCAACTGGAGCGGCGCCAGGCCCTCTGGGATATCAAGGCGCTCCGTAATGAACCCTTGGAGCTTTGGGCGGCCGCCGCTGAGCGGGAAGCCAAGGTGATCGCCGAAATGCAGGAGCCTGACGTGGCGCTGAAATCCATGACCGAGGGCAGGGAGGTCGTCGAGGACTACTCACACACCGGTCTTACCCTGCGAGCCCATCCTGTTTCGTTTCTACGAAAAGACCTTGAGCGCAAAGGCATCGTCACCTGCGCCGAGGCGATGGGACAACGCGACGGAAGATGGCTTTGGACGGCCGGTCTGGTTCTCGTGCGACAGCGGCCGGGATCGGCGAAGGGCGTGATGTTTCTCACGCTGGAAGACGAGACGGGTATCGTCAATGCGGTGGTCTGGCCATCGCTGTTCGAGCGCCAGCGGCGGGTCCTTATGACGGCGAGCATGATGGCGATCAACGGCCGTATCCAGCGGGAAGGTGAGGTCGTTCACCTCGTTGCCCAGCGCCTGTTCGATTTCTCCGCCGACCTGTCGAGCGTGGGTGATCGGGACGGCGGACTTGGAGAGTTCCCGCTTCCACACGGCCGCGGCGACCAGGTCAAGCATGGTGGAGGACCGGATCCACGAGATAATCCCAAGCCCGTCGTCCAGGCGCGCGAGATCTATATTCCTGACCTCCATATCGATACCCTGAAGATCAAATCCAGAAACTTCCACTGAGGAGACCTGTGTGTCGCGCCTGTTTGCAGTCACCAAAAGTCTGGACGAGATCGTCACGCATTTCGCGGTCGACATGGCGTCGGCGCTTGAGGTGCCGAGTGAGACCGTCGAAGGCACCCCGGGACTGATCGTCCTTGAGAAAGATGGATTGAGGCTGCTGAAGTCGATCCCATGGGGCTTCCCACGACAGACACGCGACATGCGGCGTGAGGGCGAGCCCCCGAGCCGCATCGGCCTCGTTGCCGACCTCACCAATCCGCTCTGGGATCGGATCGTCGTTGACCCCAAATATCGCTGTCTGATCCCGCTCACCCATTTTGCCAACCCCGACGGTGTCAAAGGGGCAAAAACCAGATCATGGTTCTCGAAGAACCGCCAACCTCTGATGGCCTGGGCGGGGTTCTGCAAGAACACTCCCGACTTCGGCCCCGTGTTTGCCGGCATGACCATGTCCGCCAATGAGAAGATCAGACCGTTCAACGACCGCATGCCTGTTTTGCTAAAAGCCGAGGAATATGAGCGCTGGCTTCACGGTTCGATCGAGGACGTCATTGCATTCCAGTTCCGCGAGCCGCCGCCGTCGGATGACTTCGAAATCCTGCATAGCCGCGACCGCTGGCAAAGCGGCGTTTCGCCCTCCAAGGCTTCACCGCGTCGGGACAACATGCTTATGTAACCAGGGTTTCGTGTTGAAAGGTCTGCCATATGTGCAACTTGTACACCGTCCGTCTTTCCGCCGCGGAAGTGGCCGCGCACTTTCGTGTGCCGAACCCGATGCAATCGAACGCGCCCGAAGAAGTCTATCCGGGCACCCCCGGTATGGTGGTAACGGAGAACGACGGTCTTCGCGAGCTTCGCTCGATGGTCTGGGGCTTTCCCCTGCGCCTGAAAGGCATGAAACCAGAAGCCAAGCCAAAGCCTGTGAACAACATCGCTGACCTTGCGAAAGGCATGTGGATCGGCCTTGCCCGTAAACCTCAATGGCGATGCTTGATCCCCGTGACGGGTTTTGCCGAAGCCGAGGGGGAGAAGGGCAGGATGACCCGCACCTGGTTTGCCCTGAAGGACCAGCCGGTGTTCGCCTGGGCAGGGCTGTGGCGGATCAGTGACGAGTGGGGTCCAGTCTATTCCGGGGTCATGACGGACGCCAACGAGGCGATCCAGCCGGTACATAACCGGATGCCCGTCTTATTGCATCCCGACGAATACGAACAATGGCTCCACGGTACCTTCGATGATGCGCTGGCATTCCAGAAACGGACATTTCCGCCCGAGCTGGTGACGATGGAGCGGACAACAGAGCTGTGGGCGAAAAAGAAGTCTGCACCCGAGGCACCGCTGCTGCTTTGACGCCAGCCTATTTTCCGAGGTTAGCGAACCACTTGGCATAGGGCGTGTTTTTTGCCATGTGCCGATTATAATCCGGTGCGCCATCTTCCCACCAGGGCGCACCGCGCTCGCCGAGAGCAACCTTGGCGTCATCGACCAGATGCCGGGCCTTTGCCATCGCATCGGAGTCGCCCTTAGCGTCGCGAACCGCCCTTCTTGCAGACATCAAAACCTTGACCAGCCCCTTCCGTGTAGCTTCGTCTAGCGCGGGATCGCTCTTGCGCCACAGCCGTCCGCGGACGACGAAATATCGCCCATCAGACGTTTCAGGATATCGGTCCGACATTCTCCTAGCGCCTGCCTTTGATCGCCTGGTCTAACATTCGCTCCGTTTCCAGATTGTATGCCAGCGAAAGCATGTGGCAGTCGGCAATATCCACCAATGCGCCGGCGACCTCTGTCTCCCCCCAACCGGCCATCACCGCTCGCTCAGCCAACTGTCTGAATGCGTCGGCGATCGCTTCCTGACAGTTCAGAAAGCGATCGGGATGGTCGGTGAGCGTTTTCGGACCCGGAATGTATTCCATCTCTAATGTAATAGAGTCGGTCGAGTCCGGTTCAAGGCCTGTTGGCACCGAGCTGAAACTTTTCCGGTCTTAAGGGGTTTTGGTGCGCAAGCAAAGGGAGCTCAGCATGTCGAAGCGCGAACTTATCGATACCGGAACTAACAAACGCGATGTGCGGCGCGATGAAGATGGCAAGTTCAAGGAATCCGTCGACGCGGGCCGATCCCTGTCTGGCGACAAGCGACACGAGGCGAAAAACGACGCCAAGCCCGGGGAGGGCGACAAGGGCGACCACAAGTCCAAGTGAAAATCGCCACCTACAACGTCAATGGCGTCAATGGTCGTCTCGAAGTCCTGCTCCGGTGGCTGGACGACGCGACGCCGGACGTTGTCGTTCTCCAAGAGCTAAAGGCGCCGGATACCAAGTTTCCCGCGAAAGCCATCGAAGCTGCGGGCTACGGTGCGGTCTGGCATGGCCAGAAATCCTGGAACGGCGTCGCGATCCTTGCCCGCGGGCAAGAGCCGCACCTGACCCGTAAAGGTCTTCCAGGAGAGCCGGAGGATGAGCAAAGCCGGTATATCGAAGCCATCGTGGAAGGCGTTGTGATTGGCGGCCTCTATCTCCCAAACGGCAATCCCTTTCCCGGCCCGAAGTTCCAATACAAGCTCCGCTGGTTTCAGCGTCTGCACGACTATGCCGCCGAGTTGCTGGAGCTACAGGTGCCTGTCGTCCTCGTGGGTGACTATAACGTCATGCCGACGGAGTTGGATGCCTATAAGCCGGAGCGTTGGACTGACGACGCATTGTTCCGCATCGAAGTCCGGGAAGCCTACCGAAACCTTGTCGCACAGGGCTGGACGGATGCGCTACGTGAGATGCATCCGGGAGAGCGCATCTACACGTTTTGGGACTATTTCCGAAATGCCTATGGGCGCGACGCGGGGTTGAGGCTCGACCATTTCCTCCTCAGTCCCGACCTTGCCAAGCGATTGAACAAGGCAGAGGTCGACAAACATGTGCGCGGCTGGGAGCACACCAGCGATCACGCGCCGGTGTGGATCGAGCTATCCGACAAACAGGTCAAACGGAGGAAACGCAATGAGTAATGACTGGCGGGACGATTTAGGAAGCGGTCTGGCGAATCTGGTCGACCAAGCGGTCGTCTCCGGAGCGACGCAGGCTGATGTCTTCAAAGCTGCGATGGAAGAAATCGAGCGTTTGCGCATTGCGAATGAACGTGATCCCGACCCTGCAGACGATGTGTCGGATGACGCTATCGAAGAGCCAGCAAATGACTGGCCGGCCGCAAGTTCATAAGTGAGCAGCCCAAATGCTGCCGGTTAGCTCCGATGCGCGTCTCGAAATCATCTCGGTCGCGGGCTCAATCCTTGGTCTGAGCCGAATCCGGCTGATAAGGCGCAATACGTCTTAGGCACGAGAGCGCTGCCCCCGATATCGATCATTAAGCAGTTCCCCATCTCCTCTTCGTAGCAGGGACCACAGTCTGGCTGACCCGGCGAAAGTCGTGCGGCGAGCTCGAATACCAATCCCGTTCCAACCAATGGCATTGCCGAACCCAGCTCTCCTGTCTGGCATCCCTAATCCGGTCCCGTCCTTGACGGTCAACCCCAAGGGGTTCGCTAGCGAAGCTGCGACCTCTGCGGCTGCGCCTCCGACGTGACCGCGGCCAGGCCCGGCTCAAACGGGCGCCATCGAGCGGGGATCGGCCCCGCCAACGCATGGAGCCTCACATGTCGGATCTCAGCCTTGCACAAAACCACGCACTCGATCTCGCGAGGACTCTGATGGTCCCGGTCACCCTCTTCGAGATCGATGGAGAGATCGGCGTCATGCCTTCCGCCGAATATGACGGCGATGAGGACGCCATCATCAATGAATACGATCCTTTTGCCTATGGATCGGCTCATTGAGCCGATCAACCCTCCGGGGGGGGAAGGCGTGCCGCTTGCGCTGATGCGCACGCAAGGGAGGCTTCGCCGCGAACCTTCCTGGCAGATCTGCACATTGCGAACTGCGCCCTTGCGCGCTTCCATCTTCGCGGCCTGGGCGCTGCCAGTCCGAACACCAACGAAAGCGAAAGGAAGTGATATGGAGAAAAATGACATCGAGGAGCTGCGTACCCGTGTGGGCTGCGCAGCCGTGCTTGAGCATGCGAGCTTCGCGATAGACCGGAAAGAAAGCACGCGCCGGGCAGTCAAATTCCGGCGCGACGACGATATCGTCATCGTGATCCACGGCGACAGAGGCTGGTTCGATGCCCGTTCCGACGCCAAGGGCGACGTCTTCGCGCTCGCCAGCTATCTCCATGCGATCGGTTTTGCTGAGGCTTTGGCGTTCGTCGGCGATCTTGTCGCGTTTCAGCCCACTGCGCCGACCTGGGAGAAGCCTCTTCATCGAACGCAAACGGTGGCTTCGATCAAGGACCGCTGGACCCACAGAAAACGGCCGTGGCGCGGATCGGCGACATGGACTTATTTGCGGCAGTATCGGGCGCTGCCCTGGAAAGTCATCGCCGCGGCGATCGAGGCAGACGTTCTGCGCGAAGGACCCTACGGCTCGATGTGGGCAAAGCATGTCGATGAGACTAGCGCTGTCATCGGCTGGGAGGAGCGCGGTCCGGACTGGCGCGGGTTTTCCACCGGCGGTGCCAAGGCGCTCTTCCGTTTTGGAATGAACGACGCTCGTCGGATCTGTGTGACGGAGGCGGCAATCGATGCCCTCAGCCTGGCCGCGATCGAACAGACGAGATCCGACACGCTCTATGTCAGCACAGGTGGCGGCTGGTCGCCGTTGACCGCGCAGGCGTTGGAGACCTTGGCCTCTCGGGAGGGCGCATGGCTGGTGGCCGCGACCGACAACAATGTCCAGGGTGAGGTTTTTGCCGATCGCCTGCGCCAGATGGTGGACAGCGCCGGTTGCGATTTCTCGCGGCTAAGGCCGCGGTGTGAAGACTGGAATGAGGAATTGACGGAGAGGAGGGAGAGAGGAGAGCTGCCGCATACGCGGGAAGCCGCATCAAGGGTGAAGCTGCCGCCCGCCTGAGGGCGGCCCTTGACCCGCTGCCCGCGAGGCGCCGGCTGAGGAGGGGTAATCAAAGGACTGAAAGAAGAGGTCGATAAGGCTTCCGCTTCGGTCCCCAACCCCGAAGGAGCAGCCGATGTTCAACCCTCCCACCATCCGCAAAGTATTCGAAGGCGTCGCTACCCGTCACGAAATGTATGCCCTGTTCAATCGCCACAGCCAGACGCCGTCCGACGACCGCAGGATGAATGGCACGCGATACGTCGGCGAGTGGTTCGAGATTTCAGGGGCCGACCACGACCACATGTTCGAGATCCTGCCGCCGCTGTTTTACCGTGGCGACATGTTCGCCATGCGCGAGTTTCTGGCCGCCAGCGTGACCAGCTTGTTCTTTGCGCTGACGATCGATGATCGGTCCCGATGGTTCCACGGCTATTGCGATCTGGGCGATCGTCAGTCGCCCGACCGGATGCGCGCCGAGATCATCACCCGCGAGTCCCGTCCGGTGCGCGCGATGAACCGACAGGAAAAACTCGATCATATCTGGAGCGCGACCGGTCCGGATTTCCGTGGTTATGCCGACGCTCGCTTTCCAGCCGATCTGCGCAATCGCCAGATCGTGCTCGTCTATCCCTCAGCTCAAGGCAAGGTCTGGAAGCTGCTTGACGATCTGACCGACGAGGAGATCGCCGCCAAGCTGCCGGTGCAATTCCGCCTCCTGCCAGAAACCATCGCAGCCTGAAGGCAGCCTTCACTTCCAAACCTCCACCATTCGCGTCCTGGCAACACCCGCACCCAACAGTGAGTGTGCCTCGGCGCGCCATTTTACAGGAGTTTTTCAATGGCGCATGACGATCCTTTCACCATCGACCTGTTCGGCAATACAGCTCTCACATCCGGTTTCGATCTTGCCGTGTCGGATTTCGCAGCAGACTTCGGGACCGATAGAGATATCGACCCGCCGCCATCAACGCCGGCAACAGCAGTCCCAGTTCGCAAAGAACCAGAGCGAACAACGGAGATGCGGGCAAAGATCGATTTCCGCCTGCAGGGTTCTCGCGGTCTCGCAAAATCGTGGCGCGAGCGAGCACGAGACAATATCGCCGCCATCCTGCTGGCGGGCGAGATCGAACGTCATGACCTACTGGCCCGACCTGACCAACACGCCAGGCTGATCAAATTTATCGGCTTCGGCGCATCGGATCTGGCCAACGGTATGTTCCGACGTCCGGGCGAAAAAGCGTTCCGCAAAGGCTGGGAAGAACTCGGCGGCAATCTCGAAAGCGCCGTTGCGCCAAGTGATTACGCGTCTCTGGCCCGTTGCACGCAATATGCCCACTTCACGCCGGAGTTCATCGTTCGTGCCATCTGGTCAGGCTTGATCCGCATGGGGTTCGATGGTGGACGGATCCTGGAGCCGGGGATTGGCACGGGAATGTTTCCGGCGCTGATGCCGGAGGCGCTCTCCAAGGTGAGCCATGTCACTGGGATCGAGCTCGATCCGGTGACAGCGAGGATCGTACGACTGCTGCAGCCACGCGCGAAAATCATCACAGGCGATTTTTCGCGCGCTGATCTGCCGGCGCATTTCGATCTTGCGATCGGCAACCCGCCGTTTTCTGACAGGACGGTGAAGAGTGATCCGGCGTTCCGCTCGCTCGGTTTCCGGCTGCACGATTACTTCATTGCCAAGTCTATCGACAGGCTGAAGCCCGGCGGCCTTGCAGCTTTCGTCACCTCGTCCGGCACCATGGACAAGGCCGATGCCCGCGCCCGCGAACATATCGCCGGGATGGCCGATCTCGTTGGAGCAATCCGCCTGCCCGAAGGCAGTTTTCGCGCCGACGCCGGCACGGATGTGGTCGTCGATATCCTCTTCTTCCGGAAGCGCCGCGCCAACGAGCCGGCTGGAGACAGCAGTTGGCTCGACCTCGCAGAAGCACATGCGGCAGGCGAGGTCGACAGCGTCCGTATAAACACGTGGTTCGCCGATCATCCAGAGATGGTGCTGGGCCGCCATGCGGTCACCTCAGGTCCATTCGGCGAGACCTATACCTGCCAGCCGACAGATGACGATCTCGAAACGATCTTGAAAACTGCCATCGAACGGCTTCCTGCGGACATCTATAACGGCGAGCCATCCACAATCGATTTCGAACTTGAGGATGAGGTGGCGGATGCGATGGCAGAGCGGCCTGATGATCCCAAGGTCCGCGAGGGCAGCTATTTCATAGGCAAGGCCACGGCCCTGATGCAGGTCGTCGATGGGGTTGCTGTCCCGGTCGAGGTCAGGAAGGGCCGCAGCACCGACGGCATCTTCGCCAAGCATGCTCTCATTATCAGCAAGCTCATCCCGATCCGCGATGCGGTCCGGCTCATCCTCAAGCTTCAGGAACGCGATCAGCCATGGCAAAAGGCGCAAGTGTCGCTGCGCATCGCCTGGTCCAGTTTCGTGCGCGAGTTCGGACCGATCAACTTCACCTCCGTCTCGACCGCGGAAGACCCGGAAACCGGGGAGATCAGAGAAACCCACCGCCGGCCGAATCTCGCGCCTTTCCTCGACGATCCCGATTGCTGGTTGGTGGCCTCGATCGAGGACTATGATCTGGAGACCACCACCGCCAAGCCAGGGCCGATCTTTACCGAGCGGGTGATCTCGCCGCCACCGGCACCCGTCATCACCTCGGCATTGGACGCGCTCGCCGTCGTCTTGAACGAACGCGGGCGTATCGATCCCGATCATCTTGCCGAGTTGCTGCACTGTGACGTCGAGGATGTTATCGGCGAACTTGGGGAGGCGGTCTTCCGCGATCCGTCCAATGGCTCCTGGCAGATGTCCGATGCCTATCTGTCCGGTGCGGTTCGGTCGAAGCTCACGGTCGCCCGCGCCGCGGCTGAGCTCGATCCAGTCTTCGCGCGGAACGTGACTGCGCTCGAACGTGTCCAGCCTGCCGATCTCCGGCCCTCGGATATCACCGCACGTCTCGGCGCACCGTGGATTCCCGCCGACGATGTCGTCGCCTTCGTCAGAGAGACTATGGAGGCTGACATCTCCATTCATCATCTGCCGGAGCTGGCGACCTGGACGGTCAATGCGCGGCAGCTGGAATGGTCGGCCGCTGGCACCACGGAATGGGGCACGCATCGCCGCCATGCTGGCCAGCTGCTGTCCGACGCTCTCAACTCCTCCATGCCGCAGATCTTCGACGCGGTTCGGGACTGCGAAACCGAGCGCCGGGTGCTGAACACGGTGGAGACGGAAGCCGCCAAGGAAAAGCTTGCAAAGATCAAGACCGCATTCCAGTCGTGGATCTGGTCGGATCCAGATCGCACCGACCGGCTGGCGCGCGTCTATAACGACACTTTCAACAACATCGCGCCGCGAACCTTCAACGGTGATCATCTCCAACTACCGGGCGCCTCAGGCGCCTTTTCTCTTTATGGGCATCAGAAACGCGGGATCTGGCGGGTTATTTCGGCAGGTAGCACCTATCTCGCTCATGCCGTTGGTGCCGGCAAGACGCTGACCATGGCTGCCGCCATCATGGAACAGCGCCGGCTCGGCCTGATCAACAAGGCGATGCTGGTCGTGCCCGGCCATTGCCTGGCTCAGGCCGCGCGTGAGTTCTTGGCGCTCTATCCAAACGCCCGCATCCTGGTCGCCGACGAGACCAACTTCGTCAGGGAAAAGCGCCATCGCTTTCTGTCGCGGGCAGCAACCGCCAACTGGGATGCCATCATCATAACCCACTCGGCGTTTCGGTTCATATCCGTGCCATCGGCCTTTGAAGCACAGATGATCCAGGATGAACTGGAGCTTTACGAAGAGCTGCTGGTTAAGGTCGACGCCCAAGACCGGCTGTCGCGCAAGCGCATCGAACGCATGAAGGAAGGTCACAAGGAACGGCTGGAAGCACTCGCCACCCGTAAAGACGATCTGCTGACCATTTCTGAGCTTGGGATCGACCAGATCATCGTCGACGAAGCGCAGGAGTTCCGCAAGCTGTCCTTCGCCACCAACATGTCGACGCTGCGCGGTGTCGATCCGAACGGCTCGCAGCGCGCCTGGGACCTGTTCGTCAAATCCCGCTTTATCGAGACGAAGAACCCGGGCAGGGCGCTGGTGCTGGCCTCGGGAACGCCGATCACCAACACGCTCGGCGAGATGTTCTCTGTGCAGCGGATGATGGATCCGGCAGCATTGTCCGAACGTGGTCTGCATGAGTTCGATGCCTGGGCATCGACCTTCGGCGATACCTCGACCGAACTCGAACTGCAGCCGTCGGGCAAATACAAGCCGGTCACGCGCTTCAGCCAGTTCGTCAACGTTCCGGAACTGATCGCCATGTTCCGATCCTTCGCCGACGTTGTGCTGCCAGTTGATCTCAGGACCTATGTGAAGGTCCCTGAAGTCTCCGGTGGCAAGCGCCAGATCGTCACCGCCGAACCGACGGCCGCTTTCAAGTCCTACCAGAAGCGGTTGGACGCGCGGATCAAGGCGATCGAAATGCGCGACGGGCCGGCCAGGCCCGGCGATGACATCCTGCTCTCGGTCATCACCGACGGTCGCCATGCCGCTATCGATCTGCGGCTTGTCGATCAAACGATGGAAAATGAGGACGCCAACAAGCTGAACGCACTGGTCACCAATGCCCACCGGATCTGGCAGGAAACGGGGGAGGCAGAGTATCGTCGCAAGGACGGAAAGCCGTTCGACCGGCCGGGCGCGGGGCAACTGATCTTCTCCGATCTAGGCACCATCTCGGTGGAAGCCACCCGTGGCTTTTCGGCCTATCGCTGGATCCGCGATGAACTGGTCCGATTGGGTGTGCCGGCATCCGAAATCGCTTTCATGCAGGACTACAAGAAGTCGGATGCCAAGCAGCGGCTGTTCAACGACTTCAATGCCGGCAAGGTTCGCGTGCTGATCGGCTCGTCGGAAACCATGGGCACCGGCGTCAACGTCCAGGCTCGGCTAAAGGCGCTCCATCACCTTGATGTCCCATGGTTGCCATCGCAGATCGAGCAGCGTGAAGGCCGTATTATCCGTCAGGGCAACCAGCACGAGGAGGTTGACGTCTTCGCCTACGCAACGCTCGGCAGTCTCGATGCCACCATGTGGCAGAACAATGAGCGCAAGGCCCGGTTCATCGCAGCGGCGCTGTCCGGCGACACAAGCGTGCGCCGGTTGGAGGGCATGGGCGAGGGGCAGGCAAACCAGTTCGCCATGGCCAAGGCCATCGCGTCAGGCGACGAACGTCTGATGCAAAAGGCCGGGCTGGAGGCCGAGATCGCCCGTCTCGACCGGTTGCGGGCCGCGCATATCGATGACCAGCACGCGATCCGGCGGCAGATCCGTGACGCCGAACGGGATATCGAATTTTCCAGCGGCCGGATCGAGGATGTGGGCAAGGATATCGAGCGGCTGGTCCCGACATCTGGCGACGCATTCACGATGCGGGTCGGAAGTGCCGAATTTGACGAGCGCAAACTCGCTGGCCGCGCGCTGATGAAGGAAATCCTGACGCTGCTTCAGCTTCAGCAGGAGAAAGAGGTGATCATCGCCACCATCGGCGGCTTCGATCTTGCCTATCAGGGCGAACGGTTCGGCCAGGACGGCTATCGCTACGACACGCTGCTTCAACGCACCGGTGGTGACTACGAGATCGACCTGTCCGTCACAACGACGCCCATCGGTGCCATCTCCCGGCTCGAGCACGCGCTTGGCGGGTTTGAACAGGAACTAGAAAGCCATCGCATTCGCCTCGCCGATGCGAAACGCCGTCTCGCCTCCTATACGCCGCGTCTGGGAGAGAGCTTCTCATTCGAGGCCGAACTCGAACTCAAACTGAGCCATCTGGACGAGATCGAAAGGGATCTTGCGGCAACCGCCGATGAACCAGAGGAGGATCGCCAGGAAGCCGCATAGAAAACGGCATATTCACCGTCACTTGAAACGGGGTCGGACCATACACATCTATCGGTCATCACCCGTTTCGATGGTTTGCCTCACAGTGCGATTGCCGCGCGTTTGAAACTGTCCGGGTTGGAAGGGCGCTCCCCGAAAGGGTCGAGCGCCCTTTCGTTTTGGGACATTCGGCTACTCGCCGAGTTTGTAGATCGCTGCGTTGTCCTGCAGTTCCCGCAGGCCCTTATACGAGGCATGCCGTAACTTGCCATCGTCGGTCCAGGCTCGATATTCGATCTCGGCAATCAGTGTCGGTTGAACGAACACGACCCCCTTTTTATCGACCGCAACCGGAGCACGTTTGGTCTTCAGCGTGTCCAGCATCCGGCGCAGTTCGATCGCGTCCTTCTCTTTGAAGCCAGTCCCGACCGAACCGACATAGACGAACGCGTTGCCCTCATAGGCCGCCAGCAGCAGGCTGCCGATCCCGCCGCGTGCCGCGGTGGACGGCTCATATCCGACAATCACAAAGCTTTCGCTCTGGATGCATTTGATCTTCAGCCAGTCCCCAAGCCGGCCGGAGCGGTAGGTGCTGTCGCGGTGCTTGGCGATGATGCCTTCCAGACCGTGCTCGCGCGCAGCCGCCAGAAGTGTCGCGCCATCCGCTTCGATCTCCTGCGAGACGCGGATCGCTCCTTCGCTTTCGCCGATCAGGTCTCCCAGCAGGTGACGACGTCCGGACAACTCCATCTTCGTCAGGTCATGCCCGTCGAAATACAACAGGTCGAAAGCGTAGAGGATCGCATCCTCAGATGACTTCTTCCCCCCGCGCCCACCAAGCGACCGCTGGAGCGCCCCAAAATCCGAGCGGCCCTCGGCATCCAGCACGACGGCTTCCCCATCGAGAATAGCAGTCCCGACGCCGAGCTTGCGTGCAGCGGCGGCGATTGCCGGAAACCTGTCGGTCCAGTCATATCCACCGCGTGTGATTATCCGTACCGAATTCGGTTCGATGTGGACCGCCAGGCGATAGCCATCCCATTTGATCTCGTAGATCCAGTCCGGTCCGGACGGCGGCTTTGCTTTCAACAGCGCCAGGCACGGTTCGATGCGATCGGGCATCGGGTCGAAGGGAAGTTGTGGCTGCGCGGGATCGCGTGGTTTGCGCGGTCGCGAGCGGATCGGAGCGTCCGTCTCCCGCACAAGCGGCTGGGATTTTTTGCGCGGCGGCTTTGTCATGGCCAGAGTTCAGCAGCAATTGCTTAAAATCGTGTGACATCACCGGGGAATGGAGAAGGGGAGGAAAAGAAGGGGGAGTAAAACGAGATGAAAACCGGTTCGCAAGGACGGTCCAACGGCTGACGGTTCCCTCAATCGCGCCGGTCACCGAGACCGGGCCAGCTTGTCTCGCAAGGCAGGTGTGCCTCGCTCTCCCGCAAGCCAGGTCTGCTCCGGCGCAATTGCAGCCGCCGGCCCGTCCTGCGGTTCGGGAGATGTCTTCGAGAAGAAGATGAGGAGGCAAGGACAGTCCGTCCGCCCGAAGCTCAAGAGGTTATTCCCATGCAGTTGATTACAGCCGATCCGCGCAGCCTGAAGGACAATCCCGACCGGTCCCGTCAGTCGAAATCCTCGCCGCAGTCCGACGCGCTGCTCTGCGCATCGATCAAGGCCATCGGTGTCGTGCAGCCACCGATCGTCAAACTCGATCCGGAGGGCGGAAACAGCTATATCATCGTGTTCGGCCATCGCCGTGCAGCACAAGCCATCGCCGCGGACCTCGTGGAAATCCCGCTTCTGCTGGCGGATCCCTCCGACGATCTCGGCGCCATGCAGTCATTTGCGGAGAATATCGCCCGCGAACCGTTGAACCCTGTTGATCAATGGCGCGCCATCGAGCGGCTGGTGGCCCTGGGGTGGACCGAGGAGTCTATCGCCATGGCGCTGGCACTCCCCAGCCGGCAGATCAGAAAGCTGCGGCTGCTGGCCAATATCCTGCCCGCTATGCTCGACCAGATGGCGCGGGGCGACATGCCGAACGAGCAGCAACTGCGCACGATCGCCGCCGCCGGACAGGATGAGCAGGCCGAGGTCTGGAAGAAGTACAAGCCGAAGAAGCAGGATCCGCAGGTGTCTTGGTGGGAGGTGGCCCGGGCGCTGACCACGACCCGGATGCTGGCGAAACATGCAAGCTTCGGTGACGATCTGGCATTGGCCTATGGTATCACCTGGGTCGAGGACCTGTTTGCACCCGCCGACGAGGACAGCCGCTATACCACGGATGTCGAGGCGTTCCTCGGGGCGCAACAGGAGTGGTTGGCCAACAACTTGCCCAAGCGCGGCTCGGTCATAGAGGCCAATGAATACGGCCAGGCAAAACTGCCGGCCAAGGCACAACAGGTCTACGGCAAGCCGGGCAAAGGCGACCTGACCGGCTGGTACATCAATGCGCGCGATGGATCGGTTCAGTCCGTTGCCTATCGAATGCCCGAGGTGAAGAAGCCGAAGCTGGTTAAGGATGCCGATGGCGTCGAAACCGTAGTCGATGAGGTCGAGGAACCGAAAGTGCGGCCCGATGTGACCCAGAAGGGTCTCGACATGATCGGTGATCTCCGGACTGACGCTCTGCACGAGGCGCTCGCGCGTGCACCGATCGAAGACGATACGTTGATGGCTCTTCTCATTCTCGCCTTCACCGGTACGAATGTCACGGTCGCCAGCGGTGCATCGGACAATCCCTATGGTCATGCGAAATGCGGGCCGCATGCTGCCCGGCTGATCGGCGAGGACTGCAGGCTGTCCTTCGATCGCGAGACACTGGTGCAGGCTGCGCGCTCAGTGCTGATCGAGGTCCTGTCTCTGCGCCGCAATCGATCCGATAGCGGCCTGATCGCCCGCATTGCCGGGGATGCGATCGGCGCCGATCAGTTCCTGCCCAATATGGCGACCGAAGACTTCCTCTCATGCCTGTCGCGCACTGCGCTGGAATCTGCGGCGGAAACGGCGGGCGTGCCCGGTCGGATCAAGGTGAAGGATACCCGTGCGGCTCTGGTCGAGCATTTTGCTGAGGGAAAGCTTGTACATCCGGCAGCGCTGATCGCGCCCTCCACGGACGACGTGCGTTCGTGGGCTGGACGTTACACTAGCGTCGACGGCGGACTGGAGGATGCCCAAGACGAGCCCGATGCACTCGAAGATCAGCTTGCCGGTGGTGACCCCGTGGACCATTCCGCCGTCGAGGAAGAAGCCGACGAGGGCTTCCGCGAGGCTGCCGAGTAGCACCAGGAAACAGGATCTGAACCGGCGCCGCTGGCTCATGCCGGCGGCGTTTTTGTGTCGAGCAATCAGAAGGACTTTGTCATGACGGAAATCCATGATGACATCGCAGCAGAACAAGCGGCGCATGATGCCGAACTACGGACATTGGACCGTCCGACGATACGAGCAGGAGCGTCGACGCCATGGGATATTGCGCAGGTCTCGCGGCGATATGCCGACGGTATAATTCAGCATTCGACCGCCAGCCACGGCGGCTTCCATCTGGATGAAATTGCAAACGCCGTCGTCCATCCCCTCTATCGTAATGACGACGGATTCTACGAGGAGGATTGTGAATGGGCGAAGGTCGCCCATGCCTTTCCGCAGCTGTTTACCGCCTATGAGCGGCGGTTGGCCGATCGCACACTTCGCGACACTTGTCCTGATGCCTACGAGGTCGTCATGGGCGTCACAGTGAACGGCAGTCAGTCTCTTATGCGGGACAGGCACGAATTCGATAAGCGACATCGCAATGACTGGGTCGTCATCGCGGCCCTCAATTCCGATCACCAACCGGGTTTCGTCGAATGCATCGCGACGCTGGGCGGGATCCGGGGCGAGACCGGCGAACGGCGGTTTCTGGTTCCACGCTCTAGCTATGCGATCGGCCGGCATGGCTTCGTCATCGATCCCGTGAAGCACCAGCCATATGATGGTCCGTCCAGCTTCGTGACCTGGGCGGCGCAACGATGACTGGCGCGTCCACCGACAGCGAACCTCCCCGAGATCAGGTGATCGATTTCATCGAGCTCTATCGCAGGATCTGGGCACGGCAGCAGGATTGTCGCTCCCGGCGGGCTGAGCTGACACGACAAACGAAGGCGCGGTGGAAATGCAAAGCACGGCATGGCCTACCCCAGATCATAGCACGCATATCAACAGAGCCGGGTGAGAGCGGAAAGCCCATCCAATTCGAGGGTACGTTGATGCTTTAATCGAAGCGCGTACGCGGGCACGGGGCAAACGGCTTGCACTGAGTGTGCTGGGACCCGAGATTTGGCAATGCCCTTTGTGGGTGTCGCGGCGTTGCCAGGATCGGATCGAAAATGGCAATTGCATCATGCTGTCGTGAACCAGATCGTCGGCCGGCACAGCTCCTCGGTTTTGCTGCGGTCTGACATGGGCGCGTCCCGGTCAAAGGCCGCTGGCGCGCCGCGTTGCGGCAGGATCATCACCTCGTTGCAAGGCAGGCCCGCGCCCGTCGCAGCCCGCAAGTGCGGGCCGCATCGTCCGCAAACCATCCTCGCTCCTCCTGGCGATGACCTGACCTTGGGCCGGGCCGCTGGTGCCCATGTCCTTTTGCCCGCACCCGAGGGGCTGAGCCGGACGACGTCAGGCACCCCGGGCTTCGCTGAAACATCGCTCACAAAAGGATCCGATCATGGCACCGCTCAACCGCTCCACCCAAAAGAACCGTTCCGTAAAAACCCAGCGCGCCACCACCCTCGAAATGGTCAGGCTCGCCTGCCCCGACGCAACCCAGGCACTGCGCATCTCCGAAAGCTTTGGCCTTGCCCTCATCGACAGCGACGGAATCCGCGATCTCCACCGCGGCCAGTTGATCGAAAGCGCCGATGCCCTGAAGGAGGGTCTCGCCGAAAAGGCCATGCAGATCCACATGCAGCGAATCGTCGGATCGTTCGTCGGCTCCGCCTACGGCGCCGGACAATTCTACAGCCGCGCGGTCACAGAAGCCCGCGATCTCACCACGAAGCTTTCCAACGATACCAGAGACGAGGACCTCGACGGCCCGGTGGGCTTCGACAGCCGCGCTCAGCGCAAGCGCGAGTTTGCAGCCGATATGGGCCTGCAGGCCCACGTGCTACGAATGGCAGCCGAAGGCGCCGTCTCTGCCTACGAGGATATCACCGGCGAGACCTGGAAGCCCTACGAACGCACCGCCGAGCAACCCGTCAATTCGGTCGACAGAAAAGCCGCTACGGCCCAAATGTCAGCCTTCGAGTAGCAGGTGGCGGGGCTACGGCCCCGCCTTCCATCTCGAGCGAAGCGGTCAGCGCAACGAGCGCTGGCCTTCTGCGCGAACGCCTTCTAGCCTACGCGGCCAGTGCCGTTCGAGAAGGCACCCATTTTTTCCGTATACATTTACCATGTGCTGTTTCGCGACGTTTTTTCGACCTACCCTACTAGGGATGCCTTGTGGGCAGGAGGGGTTATCGCTGCCACTCCGACCGTGAAGCAGGCGAGCCCTATCCAGGCAGTAGAAGTATGGTCTGGCCCAGAAGCAGGGTCCCAATCCCGACGCCCATCGGAATGCGCAGACAGGCCTGGGCGGTCGTGCCGGCCGGGACGGAGTGTGTGAACCACACGAAAATACATGACGAACGCCAGGGCCGTCGAGAACATCCAGAGGCCAAGCAGGGCGAGGATGGACGCGCAGATGCCGTCAGTGTCCACGGATGAGCAATTGAAAGGCTGACAGGATGAGGATGACCGCACCGGAGATCAGTGATCCCCTTGGGGATGATCGATCCAGCCCTTTGAACCCCGACCGAAGATGGCCGCGCCGGCATAGGAAAAAGTCTGTTTATTTCCGGCCTCACGCCGAACACGGTACTTGGAAAATCGACGTCAAGGTCGCAATCCTGAGCTGGGCAAGGCGCGTCGGCTACCTCTGCGACGAACCTAGCATGGCACTCGATGATAGCGCCGAACGACCACGCGGCCACTAACGATGCTGGAGATCGGCTGAAGCTACGGACGAGACGATGGAGCAGACCTCGTTCCGGTGATCAGGTTGTGGGTACTCATCAGCTACGCGATTAGGTACAATGCCCATTCCCGGCAACCTTCCAAATGCAGTCGTTGGGGCTCTGACAGTTCGATCCGGGCGGTTGGCGCTTTGCGCCCGTTCCTATATTGGGCACCACCAGATGAAGCGATTGCCCGACCCCTTCATCGGCCCTCAGGCACGTCCACGGCGGTCTCGATGGGGCATGTCTGACCAACGACCGCCTCGCGACGCTCGGCTCGATCGACATCCGCAACGGCCGGCTCGTTTTCTTCCCCTGTCGGCTTTGCCGTCATTCCTCGCGAGACAAGAAAGCCTCTCCTTTGGCCGTCCTCCACTTCGTTTTGGCCTTTCAGGTGCGGGCCGATCGTCCCCGGTCCTATCGACTGCCATCGAGGCCGCGATGGACGCGGCCCGAACAACCGAAAAGGAATACGACAATGGCAACCATCGGCTCTTTCACCGCTTCCAGCAACGGTTTCTCCGGCACCATCAAGACCCTCAACCTTAACGTCAAGGCAACTATCCGCGCCGTCGAGCGCACTTCCGAAAAGGGCCCTGACTACCGCATCCTCGCGGGAGCCACGGAATTCGGTGCAGCCTGGAAGAAGACCTCGAACGGAGACCGCGACTACCTCTCGGTCAAGCTCGACGACCCGAGCTTCCCGGCCCCGATCTACGCAACGCTGATCGAGGTCGAAGGCGAAGAAGGCCTCTCCCTCATCTGGTCCCGGTCGAACCGGGACTGATACTGGATGCCCCGCCTGCCAAGGCGGGGCTCTCCACGTCAGGGATTACTTGTTCAGTGCATCTTTGAGCGCCTTGGCAGGCGCAAAGGTCAGCTTCTTCGAAGCGGCGACCGTCATCTTCTCTCCGGTCGCAGGATTGCGGCCCTCGCGCTCAGGCGATGCCTTCACCTTAAATTTTCCAAAGCCTGGGATCGAGGTTTCCGCGTCGGAGCCTGCTGCATCGGCAATGGCCTGGAACACGGCCTCGACGATGCCCTTGGCCTGAACCTTCGTCATGCCGTTGTCCGCTGCAATCTTGTCGGCAATTTCATTGGTAGTGGTCATGGGTTTCCTCGGATCTTCTAACAAAGGTAAAATCCGTGTCAGCTTATGAACGTGTTGTCACCGGTAACGAGGGGAAGTGCGATCAGATCTGCGGTATGTCCACAGCTCGTTTTGGCCGATAACCCCGTTTGCGCTTTTCGCGAAGGAGTTCGAAGAACAGGTTGATGGCCTGGCTCTCGTTGTCAAACAGGTGTTCCATCTGCTGTCCGCGCGTTCCAATGCGTCCCCAGGCGCGTACCAGCGACACCTCGCCGAACAGTGTCGGCTGAACAGCAAGTGCGTAGAACCGCGCCATGTTTTTTTCCGGCGCGATACGCTCGATATAGAGGTGATAGGGCTGCGTGATCATGCCCGCAGAATCGCGTGTTCGGCATATGCCGTCCAATGACAGTTTTGAATCGGTTGGGTATTATTGATTCACATCGTTGATCCGTGCGTCCGTCTCATTCGCACCAACTCCGTCGTGATCCTTCCCACCTCCGAGCCAAGCCTTCGGCGACGAGAATATCGCCGACCGATCGTCGCTCTCGGTAGACGATCCTGAGCTTGCGCCCGAAGCGATCTTCTTCTCTGGCAGTCGTCTTGGACGAGAGCGGACCCGAATTGAGGATGTCGAGCAGACGCTGTTTCGCTGCAAGGCCGCGTTCATGTTCGCGCTCGCATCTCGGCGGGCTTAGCTCCGGCGTGTCGATGTCGGCGATCCTGATCTTTTCGCCTCGAAACCAGAAGGTGTCGCCATCCACTACGCAGGTGATACGTGGCCCATTTCCGCAAACTGAAAACGCTTCGCTCGGGCTTTTCGGCTGTCGGGCTGATGCCACAGATGCCTGATTGAAGATAACTGCGGCGGATAGCGCTGCTACGGCAGGCAAAATTCTCAATATACCCTCTCCTTAATTCTCTGGTGTGGGATCCGTCTCATTGGCTTGCGACCCTTTTATGGACTGCCGGTGAAACCGGCTCTCGCCGACGGAGGCGCTCATATCCTTCCGCCTGAACCAGATCGCGCGACCGCAGCGCAGCGGGGCATTTCCTGCGGTGAAGACTATTTGTTCGTCACCGCGCATGCGCAACACCTCGTGTGGCAAGATCAGCGGGCGGCGTGTCAATTGCTTCGACCGTGAGCGCGACGATCCCTTCATTCCGGAAGAACGGTTCGTCTGGTCAACCTCGACCGTGGTGTCACCGCAGCGCTTCGAAATATATTCCGCGGTCTCTGGATCGTTGATCGCCGCGAACGAGATCCACGATGCGGACTCGAACCATTTCGAGCTGGCATCACGACCGCCATAGGCTTCCCGCATCTGTCCGATTGACTGGAAGATAAGCGCCAGGCTGATGCCGTACTTGCGTCCGGCGTCACGGGCCGTTTCCAGGATGCGCAAATAGCCGAGGCGCGCCACCTCATCCAAGAGGAACAGGGTGCGCCCAGCGAGCTCGCCGTTACGGTTGTAGATCGCGTTGAGGAACGAGCCGATGACCACACGTGCCAGTCCCGGATGCGACTCCAGAACCTTGAGGTCAAGGGCGATGAATATGTCAGTCTCGCCGTCTGCGAGATCGTCTGTTGAGAAACTGTCGCCGGAGACCAGGCCGGCATAGTTGGGATAGGACAGCCAGTGGGTTTCCTTGACCGCATTGGCGTATACGCCGGAAAACGTCTCCGGCGTCATGTTGACGAAGACGGCGACATTCTCCTTCACAAAATCCGAATCTGACCCCTCATAGATCTTCGTCAGGCGTGCCCGAAGCTGCGGCTCGGGCTCGGAGAGATTGGCGCGGACCCGGCGCAAAGTCTGGTCCTTTTCATCGGTGTGTCCTGACAGGCAGACGTCAGCGATCAAAGCCGTCAGGAGTTGCATCGCCGAGGCTCTGAAGAAATCGTCACGAGCGGATGCCGCGCGCGCATTGTCGGTCATAATCCATGTGGCGACGGCAACAATATCCTCTTCCTTCGTATTGCCATGACGCCCGATCCAGTCGAGCGCATTGAAGCCAATACCCGATGCGGTGGGATCCAGCACGATCACCTTGCGTCCGGCCTTGCGCCGGTGCTCGATTACCATTGGCGCGACCTCGCTTGACGGATCCAGTACGACCAGGCCGCCGCCCCATTTGAGCGCGCTCGGGATCGTCACCGACGTCGTCTTGAAACCGCCGGAGCCAGCAAAAACGATCCCGTGCGACGAGCCAAAAGAACCATCGAAGCAGAGGAGCGGCGACTTGCCACCGGCACCCCAGCTCTGCGGATCGTCGGCACGGAAAGCCACGGCCGCTACACTGTCTCGATCGACGCGGTATCGCTCGCCAATCACGATGCCGCCGGCGTTTGGAAAAAGCTTCGATCCTTCCTGCATGGTCATCCAGTTGGCATCGCCATGCACGGCACGTTTGCCATCGATCCGCTTCGGCGCTGTCGTGGCAAATGCAGCGTTGCCCTTGATCGCAACGCGCAAAGCGAACACACCGCCGACGAAGGCGATGCCCGCGCCGGTCACCGTCGCCGGATCCACATAGGCCAGAACAGATTCTCCTGCTGACATGTGGCTGGCGATGCCGTTCAAGCGGATTGTCTCACGTGCGATGGCGATGATGATGACCGCAGCACTTCCTGCCATCACGCTCAGGCCAGCCGCCTTGATATTCGCCGATCCGTTCGTTGCGAACAATGTGATCACGCCGATAGCGGCCGCTGCGATATACGGCAAGGCGAGACCGGCGCGACCGAGTAAGAGCTTTGCCTGCGGGCTGGTTCCCAATGCCGCGAGCCGGTGTTCCAACCCTGTTGTCCCAACCATCGCGGCTAACAAAATGGCCGCTGGAAGAATCGCGAACAGCCGCCTAGTCAGGTTCATCGCCAAACGCCTCCGCGCCGATGGCAGTCAGGCGCAAGCGCTCTGCTTCGTCGCCTTTGATCCGCTTTCCGGCTTCGATAAGCAGGCCGAAAAGCAGCGCTCGCTTCTCGTAGCGCAAGCCTGCCTTCACGATCAGGCCGCCAAGCTCGATTTTTGCGCGCGTTTCCTTTTTGCGCGCTTCCGTCGTCATTCCCTTCGCCATCCGCTCAAGCCTCACCAGCCCCGCCCGCATCCGCGCCAGGCGACTGCGGCGTGGACGGCTCACCGCCGCTTCTGCTCTCGCCGGCATTCTTTCTCCCGGTCGCAATACCTTTGCCTCCGCGAAACCGTTTGGCGACGTCCTCGAAGGCAGCCTGAAGCTCTGCCTCGTCAATCTCCATTTCCCCGAGACCGGCCTTCAGTGCGATGCGGCCGATTCGTTCGGCCTCACGGGTCTCGGCCTGCTTCAGCTGGTCCTGCAATCTTGCGATCTCTTCCCTGATCTTCGATGACGGTTTCTTCATTCCGGTTGCTCCTTTTGAAGTCTGGGCGTTGCACTTGCGACGCCCAGACTCTCCCGGATGTGCCTGAATTGAAACCTGCAGATCTGCAGATCGCCAAGGGCGATGCTTTTGTGAATGATCCCGCCGTTCCGAAGGAGCGGTTCCAAGGGCGCAATTATACGTCGCGATGCGACGCGTTGCTTCTCTTCCCGGCGAGACCGGGCTCTACCACCACTCCCGACGAACTTGGTTCTAACCGGGAGTACTCTTCGCCGTGGCCATCGCCCATTTCTCAGCCAGCATCGTCAGCCGCGGCTCGGGCCGCAGCGTGGTGCTGTCTGCGGCCTACCGGCACTGCGCGAAGATGGAATACGAGCGCGAGGCCCGCACCATTGACTACACGCGCAAACAAGGCCTCTTGCATGAGGAATTCGTGATCCCTGCTGATGCACCCGAATGGGTGCGCAGCCTCATTGCCGATCGCTCCGTTGCGGGCGCTGTCGAAGCCTTCTGGAACAGGCTTGAAGCTTTCGAGAAACGTGCCGATGCGCAGCTTGCCCGCGACCTCACCATCGCACTGCCGCTGGAACTGTCGGCCGAGCAGAACATCGCCTTGGCCCGGGATTTCGTCGAGAAACACATCCTGGTGAAGGGGATGGTGGCCGACTGGGTTTATCACGACAATCCCGGCAATCCGCACATTCACCTGATGACCACTTTGCGGCCGCTTTCCGAGGACGGCTTCGGGTCGAAGAAGGTTGCGATCATCGGCGAGGACGGCCAGCCGGTGCGGACGAAGTCCGGGAAAATCCTCTATGAGCTCTGGGCCGGGTCGACTGACGATTTCAACGCGCTGCGAGACGGCTGGTTCGAGCGGCTCAACCATCATCTGGCGCTCGGCGGCATCGATCTTCGCATCGATGGGCGCTCCTACGAGAAGCAGGGCATCGATCTGCAGCCGACCATTCATCTGGGCGTCGGGACCAAGGCGATCGAGCGCAAGGCGGAGCAACAAGGTGCTCGCCCGGAGCTGGAACGGATCGAACTGAACGAGCGGCGACGCTCGGAAAATGCCCGCCGGATTATGCGCGATCCCGCCATCGTGCTCGACCTGATCACGCGCGAAAAGAGCGTCTTCGACGAACGCGAAATCGCCAAGGTCCTGCATCGCTATGTCGACGATCCCGCCGTCTTCCAGCAGCTGATGATCAAAATCATCCTGGACAGGAAAGTGTTGCGGCTGCAGCGTGACACGATCGATTTCGCGACCGGCGAGAGGGTGCCCGCACGCTATTCGACCCGGGCGATGATCCGCCTGGAAGCCACAATGGCGCGGCAGGCAACCTGGCTGTCGGAGCGCGAAGGACGCGCTGTCTCCGGGACCATTCTGGAGGCAACTTTCCAGCGACATGAGCGGCTGTCGGAAGAGCAGAAAGCTGCAATCGAGCGCATTGCCGGACCTGCCCGGATCGCCGCGGTCGTCGGCCGTGCGGGCGCCGGCAAGACCACGATGATGAAGGCGGCCCGTGAGGCCTGGGAAATGGCCGGATATCGCGTTGTCGGTGGTGCGCTCGCGGGCAAGGCAGCCGAGGGTCTGGAGAAGGAGGCTGGCATTGAGAGCCGGACGCTGGCGTCATGGGAGCTGCGCTGGAACCGCGGCCGAGACATTCTGGATGACAAGACGATTTTTGTCATGGACGAGGCCGGCATGGTCGCGTCGAAACAGATGGCGGGCTTCATCGATGCGGCGGTTCGGGCGGGTGCGAAGATCGTGCTGGTCGGCGATCCTGAACAACTCCAGCCGATTGAGGCGGGTGCTGCCTTCCGCGCCATTGTCGATCGCATTGGTTACGCCGAACTCGAAACCATCTATCGCCAGCGCGAGAGCTGGATGCGGAAGGCCTCGCTCGATCTGGCGCGCGGCAATATCGGCCAGGCCCTCGCTGCATATCAAGGTGAGGGCAGGGTGCTCGGCTCGCGCTTGAAGTCCGAAGCCGTCGAAAATCTCGTCGCCGATTGGAATCAGGATTACGATCAGATCAAGACGACCTTGATCCTCGCCCATCTGCGTCGCGATGTCCGCATGCTCAACGTCATGGCCCGCGAGAAACTCGTTGAACGCGGCATTGTGGGTGAAGGGCATCTGTTCCGGACCGCCGACGGCGTTCGTCAGTTCGACGCCGGCGACCAGATCGTCTTCCTGAAGAACGAAGGATCGCTCGGCGTCAAGAATGGCATGATCGGTCGTGTTGTAGAGGCAGCAGCAAACCGCATCGTTGCAACGGTGGGCGAGGGCGAACAGCGCCGCCAGGTCATCGTCGAACAGCGGTTCTACAACAATCTCGATCACGGCTACGCCACGACGATTCACAAATCCCAGGGCGCCACCGTCGACAGGGTCAAGGTGCTCGCTTCCTTGTCTCTGGATCGGCATCTGACTTATGTGGCGATGACCCGCCATCGAGAGGATCTGCAGCTCTACTACGGGACGCGGTCCTTTTCCTTCAACGGCGGCCTGGCCAAGGTTCTCTCCCGAATGAATGCCAAGGAAACGACGCTCGATTACGAGCGCGGCCAACTCTATCGCGAGGCGCTGCGCTTCGCCGAGACCCGCGGCCTGAACATCGTTCAGGTTGCACGCACGATTGTACGCGATCGGCTCGACTGGACTCTGCGCCAGAAAGCCAGACTTGTCGATCTCGGCCAGCGTCTTGCTGCCTTCGCCGCGCGCCTCGGCTTCATTCAAACCCCGAAAACTCAACCGATGAAGGAGGCCGCACCCATGGTCGCAGGCATCAAGACATTCTCCGCCTCTGTTGCCGATAAGGTCGGTGACAGGCTTGGTGCAGATCCCGCCCTGCAACAGCAGTGGGAGGAGGTTTCGGCGCGTTTCGGCTATGTTTTCGCCGATCCTGAAACCGCCTTCCGTGCGATGAACTTCGATGCGGTTCTTGTGGACAAGGAGATGGCGAAGCGGGTCCTACAAAGGCTCGAGGCGGAGCCGGAAACTATCGGCCCATTGAAGGGCAAGACGGGCATTCTCGCCAGCAAGCCAGAGCGTGAGGCGCGTCGTGTCGCCGAGGTAAACGTGCCCGCTCTCAAGCGCGATCTTGAGCAATATCTTCGGATGCGCGAGACCGCCGCGATGAGGCTACAAACGGACGAGCAGGCCTTGCGTCAGCGCGTTTCGATCGACATTCCGGCCCTGTCGCCTGCGGCGCGCGTGGTGCTGGAGCGGGTGCGTGACGCCATTGACCGAAACGATTTGCCGGCGGCGATGGCCTACGCGCTCAGCAATCGTGAAACCAAGCTCGAAATCGACGATTTCAACAAGGCGGTGACCGAACGCTTCGGCGAGCGGACGCTGTTGAGCAACGCTGCCCGTGAACCCTCCGGAAAACTTTACGAGGAGCTCTCCAAGAGCATGAAGCCGAAACAGAAGGAGGAGCTCAAACAGGCCTGGCCAGTGATGCGGACAGCGCAACAGCTCTCCGCCCAAGAGCGCACCGTTAATTCGCTAAAGCTGGCCGAGGAACAGCGGCTCACACAACGCCAGACGCCGGTGCTGAAGCAATGAGGCGCAGGCACATTCTTCTGTTTCTGACGGGCGCCGCCGTCGTCATGTCCACACTGGCGGTAACTGCGTTCACAGGTGGCTATCGGCTGAACCTGACCCCAAGCGAGCCGCTCGGCCTCTGGCGTATCGAGGAGCTTCAACGTCCGGTCTCTATCGGCGATCTTGTGATTTTATGCCCGCCCACCACAGCCGTGTTCGCAGAGGCGTGGCGGCGCGGATATTTGCGGCGAGGGCTTTGCGCCGGCGGATTTGCTCCGCTGATCAAGACGGTCGCAGCACTTCCTGGGCAGCGTGTCGCAATCACAGCTCACGTGCTGATCGATGGCCGCCCACTTCCCGCGTCGTCAGTGAGGGGCAGGGACGCCGAAGGCAGGGCGCTCAAGTCTGATCCCGGCGGTGTCGTGCCGCCGCATCATCTGTTTCTCCACTCATCCTTTGCGAGTTCCTATGATAGTCGATATTTCGGCCCAGTTCCGGATTCCGGCCTTCTCGGCCTGGCGCAGCCGGTTATCACCTTCGATCCGTGATCGCGGAGGCTCTCATCTGATTGATCGCTGGAAAGCCATCCTCCTGATCATCGCGTCCATTTCCTGCGGGTGGATCGGCTGGAGCGGGGAGGTGCTTCTTCTCCCGCTCGCCATGTTTTTTCCCTTGCTCTGGTCAAAGGCTCCGTCGCGATCGATCGCTGCATTTGTGGCGGCAGGATATTTCTTGGCGGCCTCCCGCGGTTTGCCGCAGGGCGTGGCCAACTTCTACGCCGCCGATCTCTGGCCCGGACCGGCGCTTTGGGTGGTGGCCTCCGCATCCTTCGTCACCGTCCATGCAGCGTTTTGGACGATACCTCGTGGCGGGAACGCTTCCGAGAGAAAAGGAACGGATGGGGCGAGGGCGCTACGCTATCTGCTCGCCATGGCGCTGACAGGGCTGCCGCCGTTCGGCATTGCCGGCTGGGCGCATCCCTTGACAGCGGCCGGAGTGCTGTTTCCCGGATTGGGCTGGTCAGGCCTCGGCGCGGCCGCGATCCTGTTGGTCCTCATGACCGGTCGGAGATGGCGAATCGCGGTCGCAGTCCTTGGAGGACTCTACGTCTGGTCCGCCACGAACTGGACGCCCCCGAAACTAACAGCTGGATGGATTGCCGTCGATCTGAAACAAAGGAAATTCCTTGGGCGCGATAGCTCGCTTCAGTATCACAGTGACCTGATCGCGACGGTGCGTCGGTCAATCGCCGAGCGGCCGGACGCGCGTGTTGTGGTGCTGCCGGAAAGCACGCTTGGTCTCTGGACGCCGACGGTTGAACGCCTCTGGCGGGACGGTCTGCGGGGCTCCGGTCTTACCGTTATCACAGGTGCCGCCGTCGTCGAACCTAGAGGGTACGACAATGTGCTGATGGTGATCTCGGCCGATGCAGCTGATATCCTCTATCGCGAACGCATGCCGGTCCCGGGCTCGATGTGGCAACCATGGTTGCGATGGACCGGGCAGGGCGGCGGGGCACGGGCCGACTTCTTCGGCAATCCGGTGGTCGAGATTGACGGGATCAGGATCGCGCCGCTGATCTGCTACGAGCAGCTCATTCTCTGGCCCGTCCTGCAATCGATGCTGCACGCGCCGCAAGTGATCGTTGCCGTCGGCAATGGCTGGTGGACGGAAAACACCACGATCGTTGCCATTCAGAAAGCGAGCGTCTTGGCCTGGGCAAGGCTCTTCGGCCTGCCCGTTGTCATGGCATTCAACACATAGGGAGTACCCAAGATGCTCGATGCCGTCCTTATCCAGCAATGCGCCGATCCCTCTCTGAAGCCTGCGATCGTCGAGCAGTTCATCGCGAAGGCCGGATCGCAGGATCCGCTGGCTGTCACCGTGCGCTCCGGCAACCGCATGGTGCTCGTGCCGAAGCCGATAACGCCGGAAGAGGCATTGGCTCTGATCCGCGACAATCTCGGTCGCAACACGGTTCGCGTGGGCATCACCCAGTATCCGGCAGGGGTCGGCATCATTGAGGCCGGTCAGTTGAAGCCGGATATGGTCGAGCCTTGCGAGAATATCCGCATGGGAACGGCGCTGTTTGCCAAGGTCTTTCGCATCGTTTCGAAATGGTATGGCAATCCAACCTCGAAGGAAGTCATGCCACAGGTCATGGATGATGCCGTCATCGCTTGGCAGACCGGGTATTTCGAGGGGGTGGCAGTGTTCCGCGCGGAGGATCCCGGGCCGGAGAAAAACACTCGCCCCACCAAGGCCGGTCCCGAGGATTCTGAAAAAAGCGCTGACCCAAATGAAGATCGCGCAGCCATGGCAACTGCGACCGAAAGGGTACTGTCCGATCCGAACAAGGCAGGGATCAGGATTGATCTCTCGGGGATAGGTGCGAGACCATGAAGACAATCGATATGCAGATCTGCAGACCGATTGTCTTCCCCGCGGACTAGCGGAAGCCGATTGGACCTTTTATAAAGATCGCGACGTAGTACGTGCTGCGTTGCGGCTTAGAATCCGCAGATGGACGGTTGGCGCCGGCCGAAACGGTGCCAGGAACCCTCTGACCTTGTGTCCGGGGGCCTGCGACGTATGTCCAGGCTCCGGCTAAAGGTCGCAGGGCCGATTCATCTCGGATTCTAACCCCCGGTCAGGGTTCAAAGGGTTCATAGTCGGCGGGGGCGTACCGCAGACAATATCCTAGGGTTGGATCACCAATGGATTTGAAAGATTCAGCAGTGTCGGACACATGTGAACTGCGCCCGGTGATAGGGCTGACGCGCGGACTCTCGAGCGCAGACATCGAGACGTTGACAATCAATTCCATTCGGCTGCACAGGCAGCTTCTTGAGAAGGCGGATCAACTGTTCCAGCTGTTGCCGGACGACATTAAGACCGGAATGACTGCGGGAGGCGAGCAGCATCTCGAATACATCGAAGCGATGATCGAGATGCATGCGCAGATGGGCGCGGTGAACACGCTGGTTGGACTTCTGGGTTTCATCCCGAAAGTTTCGGTCAGCTGAAGTCCGCGGTCAGATCAGCCCGGCGCGGATTGCCAGCGCCACCAGATGCGGCATCGTATGGATCTGGAAGCGCTTTCTCGCCTCTTCAAGCTTGCTTTTCACCGAATTGTATTTGACGCCTTCCAAATCGGCGGCCTCCTCCATCGTCTTGCCGACCGAGATCCAGTTGAGGTACGCCGCTTCCTTCGGGTCGAGCCAGGCAGGGTCCTGTGCAGTCGGCGTAAGGGGCAGCAAGGACATGCGCGTGTGAAGCTGCCCAACAGCGGCGGCTGCCGCGACAGGATCAATATCGCGTTCGAGGTCAACTGAGGCTTTGTCAGAAGCCAGCGTGAACATGGAAGTCGATCCATTGGCCGCTCGAATGGGTACGGTGACACCAGAGCGGATCCCAAAATCCGCCGCATGATCGAAGAACGCGCGCTCCTCTTTCGACAGGTGTCGCCTTTCTATCTCTCCGCTCCACGTGAACACTCGCTTTATCGACTTTGCGCGGTTCACGATCGGGTCGATGGCCTCGAATTTCCTTTTGAAATAGATCGACCGCCATTCGGGAGGATAATTTGATGAGGCAATCGTATGCCCTGGTCGAATGTATAGATAAGCGTAGCCAAAAAAGCCCGCTTGGTGGGCGAGATGGGTCAGAGCATCCTTCAGAACATTCTCGTCGCCTCGAAGCGCAGCAAGATCGATTAGCTTGTCCAGCCAATGTTGCATATTTTACTCCGTAATGTCAGGTGGGACAGGTCACCGAGGCGCTCCTCATTTTTGTATTCTAAGTGCAGGTTCAATCTAAGATTGCATAATCCTTTTTATGGAACTGCGCTATGCAACGCCCAAGCTCGAACGTAAAAGTCAATTCGGCCAAAGCAGCGCTGATGCATCTCAGAGAATCAAGATGAACGGCGAGTACGCTAGCCACTGTGAAAAGTTATTGCATTTTGAAGGAATTTCCCCTTGGATCTACGCTTCAGTTTACCTTATCCGATGAATACACTAGTGGACGTCCGTCCTTCTTCCTCAGGTCTAGCGAAAGAAGCTTCGAAAACGGTCACTATCTGAGATGACTTTCTTTGTGGGAAAAGGCGCCTCGTTGGAGCCGAACGGCATCTGCGCGCGTAATCTCCAGGTCTCAGGTATGTTCCAATGCCTTTTGATCTTCGCGTCAACCAGCGGGTTGTAGTGCTGAAGACTAGCTCCAATTCCGATGCCTGCGAGCGCGATCCAGACCGAAAATTGAGCCATTCCAGAGGCTTGCTCTGACCAATCAGGGAAGTGATCAGCGTATATCGGCCACTGATCTTGTAAAATCCTAATCACATTCCGGTCCTCGAAGAAAAGGACAGCTCCTGCTCCAGCTGCGAAGCTGTCGATCTTTCTAAAGGAATGCTTCTTAGCTTCGCCTTCGACGATATGACTTAACTCCGACTTCACGATATCCCAAAGTTTTTGATTTTCGTCGCGATGCAGGATCACAACCCGCGAACTCTGTGAGTTAAACGCCGAGGGTGATAGGCGAACCGCTTCGCGAATAAGCGCATCGATCTCCTCGTCGGGAAGCACGATGTTTTTGCCGAGTGAATACTGCGTCCGACGTTTTGCAAGAAGTTGCGCCACCATACTGCGGCTAGCGGATTTTTCGGTTGGCAGATCCAATTTAATCTCCTGGTTTTCTGTCGAAACCAGCATGCGGCCTCAATCGGCGGAGAAATAGGCCGTCAAGGCGAAACCTGTTGTTGCTGAATTACGAACGACGTCGGCACGCCCTTGCTGCGTGGATAAAATCCAGCCGCTAATGCGGCAGAGTTCCGAGGCGGAGCCACCCTCCCTTCCCCAAGCCGACAATGATTCCGGGCCACCCACTTCTCTTGGCGCGGCGTAAGAGTGATCGTCACCAGCACCGAAACTTCCGCGGTTTCGTTAATTCAGCTCGTCCTCTCAAGCTGCTGACGTGCATAAGTGCGAGCGTCGGTCGAATTGGGAACTTGACAATATTTCATGCCCCTGTTGCAGTACCCCGCATTGACTGGAGGCGGGTGTTGTTAATGGCGGAACCTGAGTCTGTTGAAATCCTGGATCTAATCTCCTTCATTCGGGTGGTCGAAACTGGTAGTATCGCGGGTGCGGCTAACCGTTTGGGGATTGCCAAATCGATCGTCAGTCGCCGCATTAGTCGTCTGGAAAATTTTCTGGGTGCAACACTCCTCACACGTTCCCAAAAGGGGACAGCTCTTACAGACGTTGGCCGCGAGTATCATATTCGGGCAGCTTCTGGGCTGGCCGAGTTAGAGTCCGCGCAGGAGATGGTTGTGAGGTCAACGACCGAAGCATCCGGTCAGGTTAGAGTTTCGGTTCCCGTAGCTTTTGGAGAATTCTGTCTCGCTCCACTGCTGGCAGAGTTCGCCCTGCTGCACCCGCGGATTCATTTTGATGTGCGCTTTGAAGACCGGCAGCCGGATCTTGTAGCCGAGGCGTATGACTTGGCGATAAGGATTGGAAGCATACCTGATTCCGTGCTCATTACGCGAAAACTTGCGAAGGTCCGCTGGGCTGTGGTCGCCAGTTCTTCTTATCTGGAAGCGAGAGGCCGCCCCTCAAAGCCTGCTGAACTGGCCGCGCATAACGCGATCCTCTACTCCTTTGATACGTTGGGCTGGCGTTTTCAAGGTCCGGATGGGTGGGAACAAGTCCGCGTGAATTCACAATTCCGCTCAGACAATGGCCAAATGATGCTTTCCGCTGCGCGCGCCGGGCTTGGTATCGTGGTCCTGCCCATCTTCATGGTCCAAGATGCACTCGCTAACGGTGATCTCGAAGTCGTATGTCCGGGCTATAGTCACGCCGGAGCAGATCTGCACATATTGATGCCGCCAGCGCGTGCCGGCATTGCTCGAGTGCGCGCGCTGGTGAACTTCTTGTATGAAAAATTCGAACGTGAGATCTGATGCTATGGCTGTGCCCAATGAGAACCGCATCGCCAACTGTCAACCGGAGAAACGGGCCTACGCCAACGTATCGCCGATGGCTTTCAAGTGGCTTTCCCGATAAGGCGGGCGAGCGAAACCTTAGCCAAATCGCGGAATTCCTGCCCGACTTGCGAAAGTGGATCGGTGACGCTGACACGCGGCTTGACGGAGGCCGCTATACGATCGCGCAGATCGGGGTCGGAAATGCTGGCATGTTCGACCAGTGCGCGGATAACAGTGTCGGTTGCGAACTTCTGAGCGCTTAGCGCAAGGGCAGATTTCTCGCGTCTCTCTATTTCGAGTTCCGCATGGCTCTCTGCCTTTCGCCGTCTCGACCGAATTCCGCGTTCTTTTTCCCAATAGCGGGCCGTGCCGCGCCCCAAATAGAGTATTTCCCAGGCGTGGTCTGGATCACCACCCTTGGCCGTGTCCGCATTCGCACCACACACGTGCAAAAACAGCTGACGCATGGCGGCATCCGCGAAGTAGGCTTGGGCGGTGGTTGGTGGTCCAAGTGGCTGAAATGCAGCCTCCGATTCCTTTGCCGCCTGGATGATGGCTGCATGTATCGCATCCATCATAGTTCTTTCCGCCTGCATCAAAGCGTCGACCTTGTCTTGCAAATCATTATCCTCTCGGAAGTTGCTGCATTCAATCAGAGGAGATGCCGACCAATTTTGTCAGATGTCTGCATCGGTCAGTCAAACTGGATTGGTAACATTAAGTGGAGATTACGCCGGAGGACCGAATGCGAATTTCAATTGAAGCTCCAGCAATCGATGCGCTGGCTTAAAGGAAGCACACCTTCTGACCAACTGGCTCCCTCTATCGCAACAAACCCGGCTTAAGAGCGATGTGCTTGTACTCGATAAAGTCCTCGATTGCGGCAACGCCGTTCAGCCTCCCGAGACCGGATTGCTTGAAGCCACCCTCCTCCGTCCCGTCATACACCTTGGCCCAGTCGTTGACGAACACGCTTCCCGCTTCAAGCGCCTGTGCGACCCGCAACGAGCGATCCAGGTCCCGCGTCCAGATCGAGGCGGACAGGCCATAGTCGTTATCGTTTGCCAGCACGACGGCTTCCCGCTCATCTGAGAACCGCTGGATGGTTATCACAGGACCGAATGTTTCCTGCTGCACGACTGGCAGGCTGTTGTCGGATACCTCCAGCATCGAAGGACGGAAAAAAGCACCTTTCGCCAACGGGCCTTCTGTCACTGGACCTCCTCGAACGACCACAGTTGCACCCTGCGACAGCGCATTTTTCACCACGTTGTCGACACGGGCCACGTTCTCCTTGTCGATGAGTGGCCCCATATCGCTCGCCGGGTCGGATGCCGGTCCGACTTTGACAGCACGCAGCCTTTCGGCGAGGCCGTGGCGGACCCGTTCATAGATTGAACTCTGCACGAGCAGCCGCGAGCCGGTCATGCAGAACTGACCAGCAAAGATGGTGAGAGCCTTTTCAAGAACAGGCAGCATGGCTGCGATATCAGCGTCATCGAATACGATCATCGGAGCCTTGCCGCCGAGTTCCAGCCCGAACCGCTTCATTCTCTTCGCACCGATGGCACCGATGGTGCGGCCGGTTTGCGTACTTCCCGTGAAGCTGATCGTCGGCACATCGGGACTTTCCACCAGAAGCGCTGCGCCCTCCGTACTCCTCTCGATGAACATGTTCAGGATACCACCCGGCAGGTCTTTCGCTTCCGCGAGAACCTCGGCCAGGACGCTGGCGATTTGCGCCGTCTGGCCGGGCATCTTGACGACGACCGCGCAGCCGGCGGCAAGTGCCGGAGCGAAGGAACGGACCGCAAGAATGACAGGAGAATTCCAGGGTACGATAACCCCCGCCACTCCCATCGGCTGGCGTAGAATCACGGAGAGGCTGCCGGGCTTGGGCAATGTCGCCCGCCCTGCCTCCGTACGCGCCATCGCAGCCCAGTATCGAAGCTTGCTCGGACTTCCGTCGATCTCCAGTGCCGCCTCGCCGAGCAGTTTGCCGTTCTCAAGCGAGAGGATTTCGATCAGGCGTTCGCGATTTCGCTCGATTGCCGATGCCATCTGATCGAGCACCCTTGCACGAAGCTCGGCATCGTCGCGCCAGGCGGTTTCGCGGAACGCGCGTTTCGCGGCTTCGATGGCAGAGTGCGCGGCCGCTCCGCCATCGTCCGGATAATCTCCGATCGTCTCATATGTCGCCGGATCGATAGAGCGGCCGCGTTTGGAAGACGAGACAAAGATGCCGTCGATCCAGTTGTTTGCGGAAAACGTCGTCATTGACTTGCCTTTCTGATGTTGCAAGGGCGCGCGAGATCCGCCCCGCGCTCATGGGCGGCCTCCGGACACAACGGGGTAATGCCGTGCCCACTCGATTTCGAGGTGTGCCGGAGGACGATCCCGGCTCAGGTCAGGAACGGCGGCGGATTTTCGCCGCGCAGGCGGTAGTTCGGCCGCGGCCTTTCCAGGCGGATCGACTCCAGCACGGTATAGGCGTGGTATTTCGTCTGGGTCGTCACGCCCGCAAGCCGCTCGGACCAGAGCTGGCCATTGCTGCTCTTCTTTTCCAGGACATATTTCGTGGCAAAATTGGCCATCGAATTGATCCAGTTCTCGGTCCCGGAAAACACCTGGTCCCAGCCGGCGCCCTCCAGGATACTGACGAGCGCATCCGACCGGCTGAATCGATCCACGGCTGCCTGTGCTCCGTCGAGGACGTCCTGGAAATACTCGATTGAAGCTGCGACCGTTTCCGGCGTCCCGTATTTCATGTGATGGCCGGCCACGAGGAAATCGAACTCATATTCCATCAGTTGCTTCTGGGCTTCGTACCAGCCGGTAATATTCTGCGATGCGTCGCAATGCATGAAGGTGGCGCTGCCGGGGCTGACGATGTCGATGACGGTCAGTACCTTTTGCGCCGGCGCATAAATGAAGATGTTGCCGGGGCAGTGGTTCTCGCCTTTGTAGGACAGTTCGAGCGTCACCCCACCGACGACAAGCAGATGATCCTTGTCGAATGTCACGGTTGGCACCGGTCGGTTCGGATCGGGGAACCGCTCTAGCAATTCCCTGGTGATGTCGTGCGCGACGATCTCGACATTCGGTCCGAAAACAGAGGCGGCGCCGATGTGATCGGTGTGCCAGTGGCTGTAGATCAGATGCGTTACCGGTTTGTCCGTGACGTCCTCGATCGCGGCCAGCATGTTTTCGCCGATCGTCGGCGGTGCGTCGATGGCGACGACACCGTCGCTGGTCACGACGAAGGCCGCGTCGTAGCCGCCGCTGGTGACCCAGTAGAAACCGCCGCGAAGCTCTTCGACATGGTAGCCGAGCCGCTGGAAGCGTTCAGAAGAGAAATACTCGGGATAATATCCCGGCGGATCAGCGGGGTGTTCCCCGGCCTCCGGAAAGCCGTAATGGTCTATCCCGAAAAAGTTGGGCTCGTCGGTCGCTCTGATCAGCTTCTGGTGTCGGTCGCACATGTGATCAATCCTCCATGATGTTTGCGATATCGAAAGAAAGTGGGTTATTAAGCGGCTTGAGGGGGAAAGCGCAGGACGGCCTTGATCGCGCGCCCTGCCGCGACATCGTCAAATGCCTCATTGATATCGGCGAAGTCGTAGAAGGCGAGCAGCTTATCGAACGGGAAACGGCCGCTTCGATAAAGACCGATCAGTTCCGGAATCATCAGCCCGGAAATTGCATCGCCCTGGATAATCCCGATGAGGCTTTGCCCTACCGTGAGCCGGGAGGCATCGACGACCGCGCCCGAATGGTCATTGAAGGCGACGAAACCGAACTGCCCCATCGGAGCAAGAGCGCCGATGCCGGCATCGAGGTTCTCCTTCCGACCGCTCGTGTCGAGAACGTATTCGACGCCGCGAGAGGTGATATCCCTGATCGCCGCAGCTACATCGGTTTGCTCACGCGGGTTGACGCAATGTGTCGCGCCGAGTTCGTTAGCGAGCTTCAGCCGTTCGGTATTGACATCGATGGCGATGATGATTGCCGCATCGGCGACCTTGGCAGCCATGATTGCAGCCAGTCCCACCGCCCCTACTCCGAAGATCGCGATCGAAGCACCGACCGGCACTTTGAGCGCCTTCAAGACCGAGCCGGCTCCGGTCTGAAACCCGCAACCGAGCGGCCCGAGCAGTTCGAGCGGAATATCGTCCGGGACCTTGACGGCATTGCGCTGATGAGCGAGCGCATAGGTGGAGAATGAGGACTGACCAAAGAAATGCGCATGGAGCCTGTTTCCGTCGGGCGCTGCCACGCCGATCGTTCCATCGAGCCTGGTGCCGGCGAAATTTGTTTCCCAGACATGATCGCAATAGGCTGCATGGGAAGACATGCAGGGTTTGCAGTGGCCACAGGAGTGATAGGAAAGAACGACATGATCGCCGGGCTTGAGATGCGATACGGTCGATCCGACACGTTCGACGATGCCGGCGCCTTCATGGCCGAGGATAACGGGGAGCGGCGTCGGCATGAGCTGTTGCTTGACATGCGCATCGGTCGCGCAAATACCCGTAGCAACCATGCGAATGAGCACTTCGTCGGGGCGCGGGGCCTCAAGCTCCACGTCACGAAGAATGAAGGGCCCATTTTTTTCTTCCAGTACGGCTGCGGTCGCGGATTGGGTCATCTTTCCCTCCATGGGCTGAATTCGAATGCTGGGGCGAGTGATCCCGCTCACGGACCGGCGGCGATCCATGTTCGGAAAGGCTTGATCCGATCCGCTTGAGTTTTGGACGAGCGGTGTGAAGCGGCTGGTTTTCTCAGCCCGTTTGCGGGCCTGCTGTTTGCGAACATATCCATGCTGTCGAACGACTAAAGACAGCAGTGGCGGAACGTCGAGTTGCTGATAACGAAACCCTTTGTGGCTTCATGGCAGCTGGACAGTCAGATCAGACAGGTCGCATCTCGCCGGCATTCGGAAATTTGCCTTGGCGGTATGCGGCATAGTAGCCGGCAAGCTCCTCTTTGGAGCCTGCGATAAACGGTCCTTGTGCCACGACATGGATTTTTTGCGGTTGGCCTGCATACAAAAGCACGCGCGCGCCATCTTCGCCCGCTTTCAGCCTTATGGCGCTTTCACCGTCAGTTGCCAGCGGATTGGTCCAACCGACCTTATCCGTCGTTAGCGTCGTCGCTTCGGCGCCGGCATCGATTGCGCCCGCGATGACCACGACGAAGCCATTATAGGATGACGGCAGAACCTGCTCAAACTCGGCTCCCGCCTCAAGCCGAATTTCGACCAAGGTTACAGGCACGGCATTCTTCGTCGATGCGATGATCCCTGCCGAACGGCCACTGTAAACGGTCGCCTCGAAACCGTCGCCGCGATGTACCGGCATTTCGTCCCGTCTCAGGATTTGCACCATTGGCGCCATGTTGCGCTCCCGCTCGGGAAGAACCAGCCATAGCTGAAACAGACGCATTCCTGTCGAGACCTGGGCATCTTCCGAATGGACGATGCCGCTTCCGGCGGTCATCCACTCCACGTCGCCTTGGGCCAGACGGCCACCGGTATCTGCCATCGTGCCGTCAAGCATGAACGTAACAGTCTCCAGGCCGGCATGAGGGTGGGCCTCGCCGAACTGCCCCTCTCCCGTCACATGGTCATCCGCCATCAAGAAGAACGGATCGGTTGCGGAAAAATCTCCCGGCGCGACGACGAGGGCCGCCTTGTGCCGCTCGCCTGCGAAACCGGGCCCGAGAGGCGGTGTCGTCGTAATCCTGTTGATGGACCTGTGAAGCATCTTTGCCTCCTGAAGTTAAGGATTACGCCCATCCGCTCTATTACGAATGAAGGGCGCCTCGAATGACGTCGCTGATTTTGAGCGAATGACGGCTCGCAACAAGTCGCGATAGTTCGAACCTTATGTTGCCAAACCAGCAACGCCCCAGGCGACCGGAGCTGGGTTAGACTGCGGCGGATTGATGCCGTCAATCCAACAAGAGAGCACGATGATGAAACTGACGCGACGAGTTGGCAGCTTTTTCCGTGAGGAGGCATGGGACTTTCCCGAGCATGAAAGACCAATGGCCGCGGGGTCGCCAGCGACACCGGAACATGCCCTGTCGCTGCGGATTGCCTATGCCTTTGTCGCAATTCTTGTGGGTCTAACGGGCGGGCTGGGCAACGCGCTGGTTATAGTCAACATCGCGGAGCTGCGAACGGGCTTGGAGTTGAGCGCCGTTCAGGCGGCATGGCTGCCAACGGCCTATGTCATGACCAATATTTCCGCCAATCTGCTGCTGATCAAGTTCCGCCAGCAATATGGCCTGCGTGTATTCACGCTGATTGCCCTTGGCCTCTATGCTCTCCTCTCGCTTACCTATCTGTTGACCGCAGATCACTGGCTCACACTCGCCGTCAGGGCTGCAAGCGGCTTTGTCGCGGCGGCGTTGACCCCGCTGTGCCTTTTCTACGTGACGCAGGTCCTTCCGGGTCGTTGGCGCGCCAGGGGGGCGATACTTGGACTTGGTATCTCGCAATGCGCGTTGCCGCTCGCAAGCGTCATCTCGCCATGGCTGTCTGCGGGCTCGCATTGGCAGTCGATATTTCTGGTCGAAGCGGGTCTTGCCTTTTTATCTTTCGCCGCCGTCGGGGCATTCCGACTGCCACCCGCCGAGCAACAGCGAGTGTTCGAGCCTCTGGATTTCCTCACCTTCCTGCTTTTGGGCGGGAGCCTCGCCCTGATTGCAGCAGTGTTGGGGCTTGGGCGGCTGGAAGGATGGTTCGAGACCCGATGGATCCTCGTGTTTCTGTCACTCGCACTTCCGATGCTCGTCACGGCGCTGATGCTGGAGAACGGCCGAACCGTACCTCTCCTTAACCTGCGCTGGCTTGGGAGCGGTGATATAGCCCGGTTTGCTCTCGCAATTTTCATGGCGCGGACAGTCCTTGCGGAACAAACTGTTGCAACCGGGTTCCTGAAGGCGCTAGGAGGCAGCGGCGAAGACCTCAGAGCTCTTTCTCTTGTCATCCTTGCCAGTTCGATTTCTGGCGTGATCGTGAGCGCAGTCACGGTGAATGTCGAAAAATTGGTGATGCCTATGATGCTGGCCGTCACCGCAATCGCTGCCGCAGCATTTGTCGACAGCTCTGCTACGGGCCTTGATCATCTGCCGCGACTTTATCTGTCCCAGGCGGCAATTTCATTCTCAGCCATGTTCTTTCTCGGGCCGGCACTGGTGTTCGGCATCACCAGCGCGCTGCAGAAAGGGACCCGAGAACTCTTGAGTTTCATCGTCCTGTTTGGAGCAGTCAATTCAATAGGCGCTCTCTCCGGCCATGCTTTGTTCGGGACATATATCGACACCACCGTGACTAATTCCAAAGATTGGGTCCTTGCCCATCAGAACGCCTTGCGCTTGGCAGCGGTGTTGTCTCTCATAACGGCACTCTATCTGGCTGTGCTCCTTGCAATTCGTGTGCGCCATAAGCTGGCGGAAATTCACCGGCAGAAAGCAGCGCCGAGCGCAGGTGCAGACACGGTCGATCCGCCTGCCGGCATCAAGCGGCCAACAGGAACACGCTGGCATCCTCCGTCTGTGTCGTCGCATGACCGATTGCTCTTGAGCGCAACAGCGGCAGTCGGAGCGGTCTTGCTTTTGTCAGCGGTAGGGCTGCCCCCGCGGTAGGCGATATCCATGGCGTGGATGCTTACGCATACCATTTATCGATTTCACCGCAGTGCCGAGGGTCGGATACCTCTGACCCAGGGCGCGGGTTCGCGTCCAGCAACGTGATTTGGAGCATCGCAGATGGCGGATAAAAAATTTCGTGTGGGTATTATCGGAGCAGACACTCACGCAAGCTGGGCGGGCGCATCGCACGTGCCCGCCCTAGCGTCACAACCTCACCTAACGCTAGCGGCGGTGGCGACCCGACGCGAGGAAAGCGCCAAGGCGGCGGCCGAAGCATTCGGCGCAGAACTCTGGTTTGCCGATCCCTACGCGATGATTAGCGACAAAACCATTGACGTCATCACGGTCGCCGTGAAGGTGCCGGCGCACAAGGATCTCGTGATGGCCGCCTTGCACGCGGGTAAGGCCGTCTATTGCGAAGCGCCTCTGGGCGCAACGCTGGCGGAAACAAACGAGATGGCCGTAGCAGTCGGGTCTTTGCATACCGCGATCGGCCTGCAAGGCCGGCATAATCCTGCCGTCCGACGTGCGGCGGAACTGGTCGCGTCAGGAAAGCTCGGTCGCTTGATGTCGGCCCGTGTCGGCGCAACCACGTTCGGTTACGGTCCGCAATCTCCGAGTATGTACGACTATTTCAACAAGGCCGCTTCTGGCGCCAGCTTCATGACAATCACGGCAGGGCACGTGCTCGACGTCATCGAGGCTGTGCTCGGCAACATTGTGGAGGTCGATGCGCGCACGGAGTTGCTCTGGCCGGAGATCGAGATCGTCGATACAGGCGAGACTTCAAAGCGAGAGATTCCGGATCATCTCGATCTGATCGCTAAGACGGCAAGCGGTGCGCCTGTTTCCGTTCAGATTCTAGCTGGCGTACCTGCAGATGAAGCGAGTTTTAATTTCGAGATCCGTGGTTCCAAAGGCTGGCTGAAGCTGACCGGCAATCATCTGGCAGGTGTACAGGTCGGAGACATCAAACTCTCTTCGAACCTCGAGTTCATTGCGCCCGATACGCCTGTAGCCACTGGCGTCGGCCCGACCGCGGCCGATTTCTGGGCGGGCGCCGCTATCAATGTCGGAGAGGTCTATGCGTCCCTGGGGCGCGATCTGACGAACGGTACATACACCACTCCCGGGTTCGACCATGCCCGCCATAATAGCCGTCTGATTGCGGCCGTCGAGCTTGCGGCAAGAACGGGTGAGCGGCAGCTCATCGGTTGAGATGTCCCAGACGGCCCGGCATTCGCCACGAGTGTCGAGCCGTCCGTAAGCGCAAGCCGTACGGAAATGCCCTCAACGAGACCGCGCCCCACATCGGCGAACATCAGAAAAAGGACCACATCATGCAAATGCGCAAGCTCGGTGAGAGCGGGTTGTTCGTGTCGGAATTGTGCTTCGGCGCCATGACGTTCGGCGGAGCGGACGGATTATGGGGCAAGGTGGGAAGACTGGGTCAGGAGGATGCCGATGTACTGGTCAAGGCCGCTCTCGACGCTGGCATCAACCTCTTCGATACCGCAAATGTATATGCGCACGGACGCAGTGAAGAAATATTGGGGCGCTCGCTGAAGAACCTTGGTGTGTCGCGCAGGGATGTCGTGATTGCCACGAAAGTCGCGTCTGCCATGGGTGACGGACCAAACCATCGCGGCGCTTCGCGGGGACACATTATCTCCGAATGCAAGGCAAGCCTCGGCCGGCTTGGTCTGGACCACATCGACCTATATCAGATCCACGCATTCGATTCCGCTACACCGATCGAGGAGACGCTGGAAGCGCTCGACACACTCGTCCGAGCCGGGGACGTCCGCTACATCGGCCTGTCGAACTGGGCCGCATGGCAGATCATGAAGGCGATCGGGATAACACGCGCCAGAGCCCTCGCGCCCGTCACCTCGCTGCAGGCATATTACACGCTTGTCGGGCGCGATCTGGAGCGGGAGATTGGTCCGTTGCTTTCATCGGAACGTGTTGGCCTCATGGTCTGGAGTCCGCTAGCCGGCGGCTACCTCACCGGAAAGTATTCTGCCGGTGGCGACGCAGCAGGCGGCCGACAGACGGAATTGGATTTTCCGCCCATCGATCGCATACGGGGAGAGCCCCTGATCGCCGTCCTGAAAGCTGTCGCGGAGAAACATCTTTGCAGCCCGGCGCAAATCGCGATCGCCTGGTTGCTGAAGCAAAGCGTGGTCTCAACCGTCATCGTCGGCGCGAAGCGCGTGGAGCAATTGCAGGAAAACATTCGGGCGGCATCGATTGACCTGGACAATGACGATATGGCGAAGCTTGATGCGGTCAGCCGTCTTCCCGTCGAGTATCCGGGCTGGTTGCTGAACGCCGGAAACGGACACTCACGGTGAGATACAAGAACATGCTTGAGATCGATGAAGGAAGAAGTTAATGATCCATGCCATGAATTTACATGGAATCGATCTCAATCTCCTCGTCGCCTTTGATGCTCTCAACTCCGAGCGCAATGTAACACGCGCCGGAAGCCGTATCGGCCGGACCCAGCCGGCAATGAGCGCGGCCTTGTCGAGATTGCGTTTTCTGCTGCGTGACGAATTGTTCGTTCGCGGGCCGACTGGTCTTCAACCCACGCCGCGAGCGGTGGAACTTGCCGAACCCATCTCGCTTGCTCTGCGGGAAATTCAGCGGACATTGCAATTCACGCAGGGTTTTGATCCGGGCAAATCGACCATGTCTTTTTCCATCGGCGTTTCGGCCCATGCAGGTTCCGTCCTATTGCCGCGCCTGCTGTCGTTGCTTGAAGACAAGGCTCCCGGCATCGATATCGAGGTGAGGGACTACGGCAGTCGCGACGATGCAATTGGCATGCTCGACAGCGGCGGCGTAGATCTGACGGTCGGAATCCCTCCAACACCTACGAGCCGGATCCTGACCGCACGTCTTTTCCAGGAGCGGTTCGTCTGTATCTTGCGGAAGGATCATCCGATACTGGACCGCCGGTTCGATGCCGAGACATTCCTGTCTCTGACACATATCCTGGTCGCGCCCGACAATGAGGGCCTCGATGTTGCCGATGCCGCTCTGGCCTCGAAGAATTTCAAGAGGCGATCCGCTGTGACCATTCCCCATATGCATGCGGCGCCGGCATTGATAGCATCATCGGATATGGTTGCGACCGTGATAGAAAGCGTCGTGGCCCATTCAGGCTTTGCCGAACGCCTCGCTATGTTCGACTTCCCTCTGCCCCTGAACCCGATCCCGTTCGTGTTGTCCTGGCATCGTCGCAACGACGGACATCCGGCGCAGCAGTGGCTGAGAAATGGTATCATGGCCGCATTCCCCCATGTATGGCTTCCCTCGGAGAACATCTGCGCCGATCTTGCCCGACAGTACTACTAGCGCTCTTGGACAAAGATTGGCCGCGGAAACCGCTTTTGATTCAAGGCTGCCAGGTGAAAGCTACTTTGGACGAGCTTATAGTCAGCTTGATCCGCACCCTTTAAGCTTGCGCTGAAGCGAGGTGGCTTGTCGGAGCTTGCGGGGTGGATACGGCGGCTGCGGATTGCCGTTCTGTCCGCCATTCCTTCCCAATGAAACGCCGGCCTTTCCGCAACAAACGCCTCTTCGAAGATGATGCGGCCTGTTTTCGGCGTTTGTCAGACCAGCCATGCCGGCAGGCGTGGAGGGACGCAGCCGGTGAGGGCTGCTTCGATGCAATCGGCGAGGCTGCAGAAGCGGACGGTGCGGCCGGAGAGGCCGGGGCCGTAATGGGCGTATTTACCGGAATTGGTGATGAGGGTGCGGGTCTTCGACGGGAAGACCGGTTCGGAGATCGAGCACCAGCACAGATCCGGGATGACCTGGATGCCGCTTTCCCTTAGCCGGATAAGAATGTCGCCGGCTTCCGCCATGACGTCGTGGCCGGCGGTGACGATGACGGCGACGTCCTCGTGCCGCTTGCGGCCTCCCAGCGCATCCGCCAGGGCGCCGCATTCTGAAAGCGAGGCGTGCGGACTGCCGATGGCGACGAGTTCGACCTCGTCCGGACCGTCGTTGAACATCCTCCAGGCGTCGATCATATCGGCGCGGGTGATGGCCGTGTGATCGGCATTGGCGGCGGCTGCGTCTTTCGCTTCGGGCGTGATGTCCTCGATGTGCAGCATCGGGGCGGCGGAGGTGGTGCCGAAGGCGGCGCACAGAGCCTTCAGGTCGTCCTGCGTCGGTTGCGCGGCGGCGAGGCCGCGCAGGAGGGGAATGCGGTCGGGTGCGGCGCGGCCGGCAAGATAGCCGATGAGGGGCCAGAAGGCATCGTCGACATTTTCCGGCAGGTCGACATCGCGAATGCGGGCCGCCTTGCGGTGCTCGGCGAGATAGACGCCGGAGAGCGGGGCGCGGCCGGTCAGCGCGATGCAGAGGTCGAGGAAATCGGGATGCTTCGCCGTGCGGGCGCCCAGCACGGTGTTGGCGAAGATCACGGCGTTGGATTCGGCCCAGGCGATGGCCTCGCCGATCTTCGGCGCGCTGTCGAGGAGATAGGGGGAACAGGTAAAGGTCGCACGGCAGCCCATGCGCACATAGGCGTCGGCGAGGCGGGCGGCGGGATTGCCGAAATCCGCCGGCACGCCCTGAGCCTGCCAGTTTGCGCGATCGACGGAGATGGCGTTCATCGTGGTGGGAATACGCACCTTCGCGCCCATCCCCGCCATCTTCTCGGCAAATGTCAGGTTGGCGGGGCTGGCATAGATGCAGCCGTCGATATGGCCCTGCACGACGTCGACCAGCTTCAGCGCGCCCTGCTGCGCGGCCATGGCCGTCGTGATGCGCATGGCGAGCTGCACGGCGATGCCGTCGCGGCCGTCGAGCATGGCGCGGTCGTCGTCGGTGAGGTCGAGCGCGGCGGTCGCGGGCGGCGTGACCGGGATCGTCAACACGTCCGTCTCGATGGCCGTCTCGCTAATTCGGGCAGCTTTTTTTCACGACAGAGTGCGGCGAAGGCGTCGCGCGAGACGCGCAGCACGGGCAGCGACGTCTCGAACATTTCTGCGGCGATCAGCGCGCCGAGCGTCAACACGTCCTCGGCCTCGCTAAAGATGAGGGCGGCGGGTGCGCGGCCCGTCAGCGCGAGGTCGAGCAGCACGCCGGAGCCGGTGCAGGAGCCGCGGCTCGACGGCATCATAAGCACGCCGCCGGTGATCGTGACGCCGTGCAGCGGGTGGTGCACGTCGATGACCTTGCCGGTCGCGGGATCGACGCCGCCCCAGAAGCTCAGCGCCTCGCCCGCGGCAATGACCTTCCCGGCGGCGATGCCGGGGAGAATGCTGCGGGCGAAGAGGTCGGCCATCGGCGGCTCCTGTGCGGCTGGAGGCGTTGCGTCGAGAAGGATGTGTCGTCCGTCGCCGGGCGATCTGTCAACAGGGCTGCGGCGAGGCGTAGGCATAGAGCCCAACAATCGGCGATCGAATGTCGGCCGGGCGTTAGCGCGCCGTCGGTGCAAGCGCTGCACCGAAAATGCAAATTTTCTATGAAATACGAGAATATTTGGGAGCAGGTGGAAACAATGCCGGGCATTCGGTATGGAATCCCCGGCTCGGTCCAAGCTTTACGCTTGATTAGCGCTCGCGGACAAGGGGTATCCAGAGCTTGACCGCATCGTTTGTTTTTAGCGCATTGTCCGACGCAGAAGTGACTGCGCTTCGCTGAAAATGCTTTTGCGGCATCCATAGCGCGGCAAAGTAGCACCGGCTGCCGAAAGAGAGGCTCGATATCACACGGTCATCGGCCCCTGATGCACGACGATCGGCGCGTGGAAGGGAACGCGCTCATAGAGGTCCACGATATCGTGGTTCAGGAGGCGCACGCAGCCCGATGACACGGCCTTGCCGATGGATTGCCACTCGGGATTGCCGTGGAGTCGATAAAGCGTATCCTGCCTGTTCTGGAAAATGTAAAGAGCGCGAGCGCCGAGGGGGTTGAGTAGACCGGGATCCATTCCTCCGTTGGCAACAGAGTACTTTTCCAGTTCGGGTTGCCGCGCGATCATCTCGCTCGGCGGCTTCCATCGCGGCCAATGCTGGCGCCAGTGGATATATCCCTTGCCCTCCCAGGAAAATCCGTCTCGCCCGATACCAACCCCGTATCGTAACGCACTTCCGTCGTTTTCCACCAGATAGAGAAATCGCTTTGGCGTGTCGACGACAACAGTCCCCGGCGCCTCGCCGGTAGGATTGGGAACACGCTGCCTGAGATATTCTGGGTTCATTCGTTCAATAGGAACTGCGGGAACGAAATGTCCGCCATCTTCAAACGCCGCATAACGGGAAGCGAGTTCCGGGTCGATCGGTGAAGGCATTGGATCGGCAACTGGCTGGGGGGTGTTCAAAGCCGATCTTTCTTGCACTGTTGTACATCCACCGAGTATGGCCGGCGCCGCCAGAGAGCCGAGTACGAAGTTACGGCGAGATATGAGACTGCTTGTGTTCTGCATTCTGGAAAGTGACCTTGGGGTTGCGCCTGCAAAGATTGCTTGAATCGCACAGTATTCTCCCTTCGACCGAATATTCCATATCTGCATGAGTGATAGCCCTCATAACCGTTGGCTATGCTCTAATGGCTAGCGCTGCTCCGAGGAGATCCCGTCAATCTTTCTGAGCCGCGGCATGACGAAGTCCGTAAATGCCCGAACGACCGGTCGCATGAACTTCGTGGAAGGATAAGCAAGGAAAGCTTCGGTAGGTCGGAGCCAATATTCGGGCAGCACCCTTACAAGTTCGCCGCTGGCCAACAACTCCGATACGAGGTTCTTTTGCACCAGTCCGACGCCCCGACCACGCAAGAGTGCTGCAATCATCACGTGTGCATTGTTCGTTGTGAGTATCGGCCTCACTACAACATCCTCAGCGCGCCCGCCTGGTCCCAACAAGGAAATGGTGCTGCGCTGAGCGAGCATCTTCGGGGTACCGATTACATCAAGCTCCGAAAGCCGTTGTGTGTCTTCGATCTCCCCCACCTGTTTAACGTAACGAGGGGACGCGACGAGAAATCGCTCCACCCATCCAATGCGGCGTGCGATGACCTCCTGATCCTCGATTTTCCCGTAGTGAAGCGACAAATCGAAGTTATCATAGACCAAGTCGATTGTGCGCTCGTCGAGAGCAAGTTCGACGGAAATCCCGCAATGCTCATCCTGAAATTCGCCGACAATCCGTTCGAGATGGCCAACACCAATGCAAGATGGAGCGTGAATTCTCAGATTTCCTTCAATCTCACCTGTATTGATGCGAACGCCCTCCAGTGCAGCGTCGATCGATGCGATCGGCATGCGGCTGGCCTCGTATAATTCCAGCCCATGCGCCGTCGGGCGAACGATTTTCGACGATCGCTCCAGAAGCCTGGCTTGAACGTGTCGTTCGAGGTTCGAAATATGCTTCGTTACAGCCGGCTGCGTTACCCCGAGGTCCCGTGCCGCCGCCGTAATCGAACCTTTCTCGACGGTGCGTATGAAAGCTTTCAAAGCGACGTTGATATCCATGATATTGCTCGCAGTTATGGCTGGCTCCAGCCATAACCAAGAGTTTGAATGTGGCGTGATGATGTTTGGGAACGGCAGACCGCCAAATTTTGGTTCGCCTGCCCCCTACAATCGTGGACGGGCGCAAAGTGGCGATCACCGGCTGGATACCAGTCGGCTTCTGATTTCGGTCAGTAATCGTTTCTGCTGATTGTTCGTATTCTCGAGGGCATGAAGCCAGAGCAGCCCTGCTGCTTGGTCTTTCCCGCTACCGCTTAAAGCATTGTCGAAGTCTCTCATCCATGACCCGAGATGTGCGATGTAATCATCGGCAAGTGCTGAAATCTCGGCGTCGCCACTACCAGGCCCCAATGCATCGAAACGATTCCCCAGCTCGCTTGCGGTAGCACCGTGCTCGCCATCTGCCAGTTGGTCATAGAGCCGAGCCAGTTCTGCGCGCTGCTCTTTATCCAGAAGGTTTGACAGGAGTACAGATTGCTCTCGACCCGCTCGTACGGCTGTAGGCTCTCGTCCCGCCTCCAGCGCCATCAGCGATGTTGCGAATTCCGGTGCCATGTCGGGCGGTCCTTTGCCGTCGCGCAGGGCAGCCACTGTCCGGCGTCGACGCTCGAGAAGTTCGATCTGCCGCGTCAGCCCGTCATGAAGAGCATCTAAACTGTCCCCGGTCATCCAGGCATGATTGTCGAGAAGCGCTGGGATTTGCGAGAGGGAAACACCAAGCTCCGTCAATTGACCGATACGCAGCAGTCTGATCAGTTGCGGCAGGCCGTAAACGCGATACCCATTGTCTTGCCTCGGCGGCTCCGGCAAAAGTCCGATCTGGTGGTAGTGCCGCAGCGTGCGGATGCTCACGCCCGCCAGTGCTGCAATCTCCTTGCTGCGCATGAGCCCTCCTCAGTGCTCGCCCCTTAAATGCCGTGCCAGAAAGCGCTCGATCCTCTGATAAAGCTCGATATTGCTATCCTCGTTGATGAACCAGTGCCCTTCGCGCTCGTTGAGGAGATAGTCAACCTCCACACCATTGGCGCGCACTGTTTCCACCACCAGATCCGCCTGTGCCTGTGCGACACGTACGTCATTAGCGCCATGGATCACCAAAAGAGGTTTAGAGATGCAATCAAGCCGGCTGACCGGCGAGCGCGCAAGCATGTCCCGGTTCTGCATCTCGATGTCCGGATCGCCCATGTAAGCAAGGTAGGTATTGATCAGGGCGGGCCGAACGAACGGGACGGCGCCATCCACAAGCACGCGGAGATCGGACATGCCGGAATAGTCGATGGCGGCAGCGAAGCGCTCCGGCGTGAAGCTGGCGCCCACCAGTGCGGCATAACCGCCATAGGAGCAACCATAGATCGCCACCCGCGCCGGGTCGGCAATACCCTGCCCGATTAGCCAGTCGAGCCCGTCGATCAGGTCGTCATGCATACGCCCAGAGAACTCTCCGATCGCGGCCTGCATAAAAGCCTTGCCGTAGCCGGTCGAGCCGCGAAAATTCACCTGCAGCACGGCATAGCCACGGTTGGCGAGGAACTGCACTTCCGCATCATAGACGCAGGCGTCGCGATACCACGGCCCGCCATGCACCAGAAGCACGGTCGGCAAAGCGCGGGGCTCATCCTCGGCATCGTATCCAACGGGCAGCGTGACATGGCAAGGCAACGTCAATCCGTCACGCGACGTCACATCGACCGGGTGCACGCTCGCCAGCCGCTCAGCCGAGATTTCGGCAAATCGCTCACCTAGCACCTGTGCATCGCCGCTCACATGATCGTAAAGCCACGTCGTGCCGGGATGGCGGTCATCCCAGAATTCGACCACCCATTTTTCGCCACCGGCATCGCAGGAAATGTGACCTATTTCCCCGTCTGATAGCCGCTGCAAGCTATCGAGCACGGCGGCAAAATGCGGGCTCAGCGACCGAATCTTCTGTTGTATGCCAAGGTAGCGTAGTCCTAGCAACTCACCCGTCACAGGATTGGTGATCAGGCTGGAGGGGAAGCGCGTATCGGCCTCTGGCCGCGGCGTATCGAGGCTGCAATCGGGTAGGCTGTCGATCATTCTTTGTCTGCCCGTCGCAAGGTCGATGGCAGCAAGATAGGTGTGGTCGCTGCCCGTATTGCAGCCGACGAAGATGCTCTTTCCATCCGCCGCAACCATCAGCGGCATCGGCCCGATCGGCTGGTCGCGCCCCTTCAGCTTGGCCAAAGTGGTGAAAGTTCCGTTTTCGTAGCGAGCCAGTTCGTGGTCACCAGCGTCGTCGATGATAAAAGCATGCATCGGACCGTTCGGTGTAACGATCCAGCGGACGAAGCGATCGGGACTTTCTGCAGCGATGCTCGTTTCACCATTTTCGATATCGACCTCGTACAAATCGATCAGGCCCGGACTTCTGAGGTTCATCTGCACGAAAGCCTTGCCCGGAAGCGCGGCGGAAAAGTCCAGACCCATCACCCGCACGCCGGCAAAGGGCGTCAAGTCGACAGTTAGCGCCTTCCCGCAAACCGTTTCTGCCCCGTCCACCTCTACGCGATGAAGGTGCCAGTTCTCGTCGCCCCTGCTGTCCTGCACGAAGAGAATGTAGCGAGCATCGCGCGTCCAACTAAAGCCGTCGATATTGCGCGTGTCATCGCCCGTCAGTCGCCGCGCCGCGCCCTGTCCGGTTGGCTGCACCCAGATGTTCAACCTTCCCCGCCAGGGCGCAAGATAAGCCACGAGCCGGCCATCGGGAGAAATCTGAGCCCGCGAAAATTCCGGCGTGCTGAACAGCGTTTCAATCGGGATGAGATCAGGAGCAGTCATGTCGAACCTCGCATCGTCGGCGGACCGCGATGCCTAACGAGCCGCCCACACTAAGACAATATCGACACACTGCCTAAACTATGACGTGACGTCGGAGTCAACGGTGAGGGCGAGCTTGATCCGGCACCCACGTAATTTCTGCGTAACTGTGAAATCCCATAAGCGTCCGGCGGGAACGCGCTTCGCTCTCGCAATGGAATGAATTTACCGAGAAAGAAGGTACATCAAATGAGCAAAGCCTCCCTGGATCATGTTTTCATGCGACGCTTGTCTGTCGGGACAGTGTTCGCAGGCCTCCTTATCCTGACCGGCTGCCAGACACCGGAACAGGAACGCTACGCCGACCTCGACACCTGCTCTGGAATGGGCGCACAATACGGATCATCATCTCATACCGGGTGCATGTTACAGCAGCAGCAGCGTCGTGACGACGCGCAATTGCGGACCCTCGAGGCAGCCAGGCTAAGCCAGATCATGGCAGAAGATGCCCGTCGGCAGCATGAGCGCATGAAAAGAGAGAGACGGCGGGACTAGTTTCGAGTTCGGTGGGAGGCTGAGCTGATCGAAACCGATCTACTGGAATGGCTGCCGGCTGATGAATGCCGGTCTTGGGACGTTCTCCCTCGAGCCTCTCACCAATGATGCGCCCCCTCTACGGAAACCGCATCCCCCCAAGAATCGGGAACCAACTGCTCATGTTAACTCCCTTGCGGATGGAAGTACGCCTCATCCAACGCCACAGAACTGAGTTTATTGTTGTGAATGCAGCTTTTCTTGGCCTGTTTGCAACGACGATGACGGTGACGTTGCTGAACCCGAAAATCCAGCCGGCCGTTTTGGATACGATATCGGGGATAGTGCGCACCGACCTTGCCATGCAGGTCTATCTCAGCGGAAACGTCGTCTATGCAGTATCAGCAACCTTGGCGGTCAATCTCGGGATTGCAGTGACGCTCATTACGATCCCATCATTCGTTGTACCATTTTTCGGCGTCGTGTTCGCGATGGTGTTTGCGGCGGCTTATGGTGTCACGCTGGCTCCGATTGGTCCTCATGCGGCTGCGTGATCCCACACTCCATCACGGTCCTGATAGAGATCCAGGCCTATATTGTCGCGGCCTTCGGCGCCTATTTGACCGGTCGAACCATCTTTTTACCTGTGGCGGGAGAAAAGCGGTCTGTCGGACAAAGATACGGGGTGGCAGCTGTGCACAACCTCACGCTTCACGCGCTTATCGTCCCGCTCCTTTTCTTCGGCGCGGTCTACGAAGCCTTTGAAATCATCTATCTCGTAAGGTACTTCATTTAGCGTCATGAAAATCTTGCTGGTCGAAGACGATCCCGAAATGGCCGATGCGCTTCGGACGGCGCTGTCGAGGCACGACTTCGTACTGGCGGCGGTGGCGGATATCGCCATGGCGCGAGAAGCGATCGCCATCGAACGATACGATGTTGTTCTCATCGACCGCCAGCTTCCGGACGGCGACGGCAGCACTTTGCTCGCCGAGATCCGGCAAACAGACAATCCACCGCGCTCGATAATCATCTCCGCCATGGGATCCACGAAAGACAGGATCGCCGGCCTTAACGGAGGCGCGGACGACTATCTGCCCAAACCGTTCGAGGTCGATGAACTGATCGCCCGACTTAACGCAGTGGCACGCCGAACGCCTGAAGCCAAGGCAGACATCATCACGATCGGCAATATCCGCTATGATCGAGTGACACGAGACCTGTATGTCAACGGCATCCGGCAAGAGCTCGCTAGACGAGAGCTTTTGATCATCGAGTCACTTCTCAAGAATCTCGGACGAACGGTCCTGCGGTCTTCCCTGGAGGAAAGCGTGTACTCCTTCGACGACGAGATTCAGTCAAATTCTCTGGAAGCCAACATGTCGCGCCTGCGGCGCAAACTGGCAGATGCTGGTGCGGATATCGTCATCCGTAACATTCGCGGCGTCGGATATTTCCTCCATGAGCAAAAATAGCATGTCCCATCATTCGCTCCGCTGGCGCTTTACACTCGGCTTCATTACACTTCAGCTCCTCACCATCGTCGCCTCGTTCGGGCTCGTTCTATACATCGCGACGCTGAGTGCTCCCCGTGGCGCGGTCCCATCCACGTGGTACCCGCAGGAGATAGCAAGATCCGTCACAATTGACCAAAATGGCGTCGTGGCGGTCCGCCCTACGCAGGCACTCCGAACTGTGATGGCTGAGCGGCCTACTTCATGGTTTGCGGTTCGTCTTGCTGATGGCACAACACTCACCCATGGGGTGATCCCGAAGGACATCGGTGAAAACGTTGCCTTTTTTGACAATTTTCGCAGCGTCGAACTGCGCGGTTACGTCGATGTCCCCGATCGACAGGCCACCATTGATAAAATTCAGACAGAAGCAGGTGAAGCGACTATTATGGCCGGTGGCGTGTCGATGTCCCTTTACCAACTCGTCTTTGTCGTAGGTCAGATAACGATCGGCGTGCCTGCCCTCATACTTCTTTTAGTCACCCTCGTCGGTGTCCCGTGGGTGACAAAATGGTCGCTTCGCTCCCTCGGGAAGCTCACTGACCGTTTGAACAAAGTCGATTTTGAAGCCCGGGGCGGTGTAGTAAACGAGGCCGGACTGCCCAAAGAGCTGTTGCGGGTCGTCAGGGAGATCAATCTCGCCCTCAGTCGGCTCGACGCCGGGTTCGAAAAAACAGAACGCTTTTTCGTTAACGCAGCTCACGAACTGCGTACGCCCCTCGCCATAGTTCAGGTCCGTGCAGACACCTTGCCGCAAAGCGAGGAGAAGCTTCACATTCAGAAGAGCATCAAACGGCTGACCGCCATCACAAACCAGCTTCTGGATATAGAGCGATATCGACAGAACCCGCTGATTTCGAAGAAACTCGAACTGACGCACCTCCTTTCAAAGGTCGTTGCCGACCTTGCGCCGTTCGCGATTTCCGAAGGCTACGAAATTTCTTTCGAAACCGACGTTTCCAAAGTGTCCATGGAAGGTGATGACGAAGCCTTGGACCGCGCTTTTTCAAATCTGGTGCGCAATGCCATTCAATATGGAGGAAGGCGCGGCGACATCGTGGTCAAGGTGGAGACCGATGGTTCCGTCCTTATCTCCGATCAAGGCATTGGCATCCCCGGAGACCTTCATTCACGGATCTTCGAGCCATTTTACCGCGTTAATCCTCATGGATCTGGAGCGGGTCTCGGCTTGAGTATGGTCAACGAGATTATTGAAAAGCATGGCGGGGTTATCGAACTCAAATCCTCACCGGACCATGGGAGCATATTTGCCATCCGCTGGCGAAACGCATTGAAGATTGCCGGGCGTGGTTAGGAACACTGGAACTGCGCAACACCCTCGGAGCGGCTGTAGGTCGCTTCGACTTCCGCGTAGCAATTGCAGTCGGCAATGCGCAGTTGCCGTCTGCTCGCCAACTCAAGCCGTTCGGCGGGTGTAACGTTCCCGTAATTTTGAGAGTTCATGACCGCAGGAAAGGCGCTTTGTCGAGTTTTTGAGTATCTGTCTGGAGCGCTCCCTACACTCTCGCAAACGGAGTCTGAATGCGCATTTTTCTAAGTACAGTGGCTGTCCTGTTCGGGATCGTGCTTCCGGTCGTGCCGGCGGCATCAGAGGATGATATCCGCTCGACCGTCGATACAATCGTCAAGCCGCTGATGGTTGAACATCAGATCCCTGGCTTGTCAGTCGGCATCCTGCTCGCTGGCCAGCACCATGTTTTCCATTACGGGGTCTCGTCTCGAGAAACGGCATCCCCCGTGGACGATGCGACACTGTTCGAGATCGGCTCTTTGTCCAAACCCTTCACCGGCACATTGCTCGCACGCCTTCAAGCTGAGGATTCGGTTTCTCTCTCAACCCAAGTCAAAGAGCTCCTCCCGGAACTATCGCAAAGCCCAGTCGGAGCCGCTTCACTCCTCGAACTTCACACTTACGTGGCGGGAGGGCTGCCACTCCAGTTCCCTGCCGAAGTCAACGAGCAAAATTTTACAAGCTTCTATAAGAGCTTCATTCCCACCACCAAAATCGGCACCAGTCGCCTTTATTCGAATACGTCCATCGGACTGTCTGGCTATCTTGCGGCGAAGAGCGTCGACGCTCCCTTTGCTTCGCTCCTTGATGAAAAGGTGATCAAGCCGCTGAACCTGACCCATACCTTCCTTTCGGTCCCTAAAGATCGCGTGAGCTCGTATGCCCAAGGCTACACAAGCTCCAATGCACCGGTACGGGTCAATCCCGGCTTATTCGACGATGAGGCTTACGGCATCAAGACAACCGCAGCCGACCTCCTTGATTTTGTTGAAGCGTCGGCCAATCCCAACCGATTCGACGGCTCGTTAAAAGCCGCTCTGATCGCGGCTCGCTCGCCGGTCTACCAAGTCCGTCGAATGTATCAGGGCTTGGGTTGGGAACTCTATCGCGCTCCAGCTCGACGCGTTGACCTACTTCAGGGGGTCGATCCCGATTTCGTCTTGAAGGCCAATCAGATTGATCCTCCCAGCTTGCATGTGCCGGCGGAGATGGTTGCCACCGTATCAAAAACAGGCTCGACGGGCGGGTTCGGAGCTTATGTTCTCTTTCAGCCTGAGCGCGGGACCGGAATTGTAATCCTTGCGAATCGGTTCTGGCCAAACTCCGCTCGCATCGCAACTGCTTATTCCATACTCGGAAAGCTCGACCCCGGGTTCTTTGCCGATTGACGCGCGGAGTTCGCATATCTGACGACCGCATCCTCTCCCGAGTATGCCTCCGTTTCGAACTAATATTCCTCCTCACTAAAGGATTAGAAGATGAAGAAGATAGCGACATTTTTGATCGCAGTGATGACTGCGTTCTCCGCTGCAATCCCCGGTCAGGCGGCCCCGGTTTTTGTCCCCTGGAACCCGGACACTCGCTACACTGTCGAGAACGTTCAATGGAATGGCGACCGCAGGTGGCGACCCAACAGACACAATTGGAATGGCCATCATGGGCATCAACGGCCAAGCTATCATCGCCCTTGGCGCCATCAACATCGCCCTTGGCATCATCACCGGCGTCACAACAGTTCCAATGCCGCAGCGGTTCTCGGAGGTCTTGCAGCTGGCGCCATAATTGGTGGCGCTATCGCTCAGTCCCAGCAACCCCGTTACGCGTTGCCTCAGCGTGACTTACAGGGAGATCGGCACGTCAGCTGGTGTTTCGCGCGATACCGCTCTTACCGCAGCTTCGACAATACCTTCCAACCATTCAATGGGCCTCGCCAGCAATGCTATTCACCCTACTGATACGTGAAAACTCGAAGGTAGGGCGGATCCCGGCAGCGATATTCGCGCAGAGCGATATCAAGCCAGAGACGCATAGGTTATCTGGCACCCGCTCTGTACTTTGAAATGGCAGAGGTCGCTCGTGTCAGGCAGCGACCTCGCCTTTGTCTTAATCGTTTGCGGCTAGGTCGCCGCCCTCGAGATGATAGACCGTCGGTTCCTCCGAGAAATATGCCTGTATGCCTCTCATGAACTCCTCATGGTCCTCGCTCGCTTCGAAAGCTGGAGTGTGGTCCGCAAGCGAGCGCCATAGCACGATCAGGTTGAAGACCTTCGGCGTTTCGATCCCCCGAGCCAGAACGTGACCACGGTAACCCTGCGCACGCGTGAGCAGAGGAACAACGCTCTCGAATGCCTGCACGAACTCTCTGATTTTGTCCTCATAGACGGGCAGCACGGCGATCTCATAAATCATGGTTGCACCTTTGCTTCGGCCGACGGGCCAATGGCGATGGCGATCTTGCCCCGCAAACCGTTATTGGGTTTCTCGAGCAGCGCATGGGCAAGCGGAAGGTCGGCGAGCGAATAAACGGCGCCTACGTGCGGCCGCAGCTGACCGCGTTCCACCAGTGCGCTCAGCTCGTCAAGCTTGCCTTGGTTCTGCCTCGTGAAGACGAAGTGGTAGCTTGCGTTCTTACCCCATGCCTCTATGAGGTTCTGCGGCTGTGTAATATCCACGATCGAGATAACGCGACCAAGTTGCGCGAGCACCTTGGGGCTGCGAGACAATGTGTCGCCGCCGAGGGTGTCAAACACGACGTCTACCCCGAGACCTTCGGTTTCCCGCATGATGGCGTCGACATAATCCTCTTTCCTGTAGTCAATAGCGACATCTGCCCCGACACTTCGCGCAAACTCGAAGTTTTCTTCGCGCACGGTCGTGAAGACCTTCGCGCCGATGGCTTTCGCGACCTGGATGGCCACGTGCCCTACCCCTCCCGCGCCACCATGAATAAGGATGCTTTCCCCCACCCTGAGGGCAGCACGCGAGACAAGAGCTTCCCAGGCTGTTCCGCCGACTAGGCTGAGGCTGGCGGCTTCCAGATGGCTGAGCGCGCCGGGCTTCCTTCCAATGATATTTTCGTTTGCAACGTGGTACTCGGCGTAACTTCCCGGACCATCGAATATTTGCGGCGTGTACCAAACTTCGTCTCCAACCGAGAACATCGTCACGCCCGTTCCCACGGCTTCGACTACTCCGGAAACGTCATGACCGGTAATCGCCGGCAACGGCACCAGGTTGCGATAGTCGCCGCGCCGAACTTGATAATCCAAGGGGTTTACGGATGTGGCATGGACGCGAACCAGGACTTGTCCCGCCTGGGGACCTGGTTTCGGCACGTCGGAAAGTTCGAACGATTCCGGGCCACCGAAGCGAGTGAGGATGGCTGCTTTCATGGTTTTGGTCATGGTGATCCCTTTGATGGTGGCTTTGACTGGCTCGCCATACATGGCGCCGTCTTGGTGGGTGCTATTTGATCTCTCACGATTGCTTTCGGTAGCGCCTCGGTTTTAGGATCAGTTTCAACAAAAATTTGAAAGCCATCTCATGGACGTAGACGATTTGAGTCTCTTTGTGCGTATCGCCCAGCTGCACAGCATCAGTGCCGCAGCCCGCGACTTGGGTCTGACGCCTGCTGGCGCGAGCGCCAAACTCGCCGCTCTTGAGCGGAAACTCAGCGCCAGGCTTCTCCATCGCACCACGCGGCAAGCGACATTGACCGAGGACGGCCTCGCCTTCCTGCCACATGCGGAAAATGTTGTGCTCGCAGCGGAAGCTGCTCGAGCGGCGCTTGGTCGAGAGCAGGCTGCGCCTCGCGGCACCTTGCGAGTAGCCGCTCCCGCCTCGTTCGCGCGAATGCATATTGTGCCGGGTCTGGATGAATTCTGCAGGCAATATCCCGAACTGGCACTTGATTTGCGCATCTCGGACAGCATCGTCGATCTGGTCGAGGGTGCCTTCGATGTGGCGGTTCGTTATACCGAACTCAGCGACTCATCCTTTGTCGCGCGGCGGCTTGCTCCGGACAATCGGGTACTGGTCGCGTCGCCCAAATATCTCGAGAAACACGGCCAACCTAATACTCCCGACGACCTAGTGGAACATACCTGCCTCGTCGTCGGCACGCTCGACCTCTGGACGTTTCGAGGAAAAGGTTCGGAGGTGATCGAGCGGCGTGTCACGCCGAGCCTTCGCATCAATGACGGCACTGCAGTGCGCGACGCGGCTTCTGCCGGGCTTGGCATCGCTCTCATGGCAACGTGGTGCGCGTCGAACGAGCTGCGATCTGGCGCACTCGTTCCAGTCGTTTCAGAATATCCGCTAATCTCTACACAGACACTTTGGGCGTTGTATCCAAGTTCTCGCGAACTGGCACCGAAAGTGAGAGTGTTCATCGACTGGCTTGTCAATCGGTTCGGCAATCGACCCTACTGGGATAAAGGGCTAGAAGACATCCTCGATCACCGTCGATGATACGTGATTACTGTCCGGTTCCGGTTCCGGTGCGCGCGCGAACACGGGTTCTTAGCGGAGCAACGCGGTTGTTGCTTGAACGACGTGATGTCACGATCTGATGGATCATTGACGAATTAGAAAAACACCTTGGGACGTAAACAGTTCGATCTAACGGAAGGCGAGGGAGTGAGATCGGAGCAGGATCGCAACGAAGTGCTGCAGGTGACTGAAGGCGAACCGGCTTCTCCATGCGCTCTCGCTTTCAAGAGCCTTCTATATTTAGCTGGCAATTGTCGAGCCGTAGATCGACCCTCGTCAATCACTGCCTCTTGAACCCGAGGATGACCATCGCGCCAATAAGGGCCGCCGAGGCCGCGTAAAGTGTTACACCAGTAGAGCCGAAGCCGTCGATGATGAGGCCGCCAAGACCTGATCCTGTCGCAATCGCGACCTGGAAAATCGACGCCAGAAGTGCCCCGGCACTTTCGGCGTGATCAGGTGCCGCGCGGGCATTCCAGATCGAGATCGCAACGGGGAAACTGCCGAAAGCAAATCCCCACAGAGCCGTCGCCGTGAACGCAATACCCGCGACGGCGCCGAGAAGGGTGAGCGCAAATGCGGCACTCGCTATCAGGAATGCGGACAAGGCGACGGCCCAACCAGGATTGCGCTCGGCGATGAAGCCCCCTGCGAAATTGCCCAGGAAGCCGGCAAGGCCGAAAACCAGGAGAGCAAGTGAGACGGTTGAAATGTCGAGGAGCGTGACCTCTTCCAGAAATGGGCGGACGAAAGTGAAACCGGCGAAGTGGCCTGATACGACGAGGAATGCCGTTCCAAAACCGATGGCTAACGAGCGGCGCGACAGCGCCGCTTTAAACGAGCTCAGGCCGGGCGCGGCGGTGGGGGGTAGCTTGGGAAGGGTTAGTATCTGGATCACCAGCGCGACCAAGCCAATGCCGGACCCGGCAAGGAAGGCGACGCGCCATCCCCACAGTCCTCCAAGGAAAGTGCCAAGCGGTGCAGCAAAGACTGTAGCGAGGGAGATACCCATGATGATGATCGAAATAGCCCGCGGCACCTTGTCGGCAGGGACCAAACGCAAAGCAAGCGCGGCCATCATGGCCCAAAAACTACCGAGAGCGAAGCCCAGAATCGCGCGAGCGGCCAGGAGTATTGTGATGCTGGGGGCATAGGCCGAAAGGACGTTGGAGATGATGAGCATCGCCGTCAGGCCAAAAACAATCTTCTGGCGGTCCAGCTCGCCTGACACCAGAATGAGAAATGGCCCGGCGATCGCAGCTACCGCGGCTGTAGCCGTGATAGCCTGGCCGACCACACCCATTGAAACGCCCAGTTCGGTGGCTATCGGCGTCAGCAGACTGATTGGCAAAAATTCCGCGGTGACGAGACCAAATGCCCCAAATGCAAGCGATAATACGGCTAGCCACGAGGCAGGTGGCGCTGTAGGCAAATCATCGCGCTCATTTGAATATGCTATCTCAGACAAACGAATATCTCCGGATTAAGGCCCAAAGGTGGTTGTTTTAAGGGCGCGCCGAGCTGTGATCCCTGCAGTGTCGCGTCGCGTCGCGCCCTCCGTCATTGCCCATACTGAGTATTGGTAGATTGGTGAGGTGTTGGAGCTGAAAGGATCGTTGGAGCGCGGTTTGCGCGTTGCTCCGGGGTATTTCAGGATGTGAAACCACCATCAGCCCGGATGTCGGCACCCGTTACAAATGAAGCCTCTGGACTTGCAAGGAACGCGACAACGTTCGCAATTTCCTGAGGCTTTCCATAGCGGCCCGCCGCGATGCGCGAGATTTGCATAGCGGCGAACTCGCCATCAACAGGATTCATATCAGTGTCGGTTGGGCCCGGATGTACTGTGTTGACTGTGATGCCGCGTGGCCCCAGGTCATGAGCCAAACTCCGGTTGAAACCGGCGACGGCCCCTTTTGTAAGGCCGTATGCTGACAGCCCAGGAACCCCGGCATATTTCGTGATCGAACTGCCAATATGTATGATCCGGCCGCCATCCTTCATATGACGCACGGCTTCCTGCGTGGCAACGAAAACGCCGGTTACATTGATTGCGAGCATTGCCTGATAGTCATCGAAGGCGATTTCGTCGATCGGACCGGCAAAGGCAATACCGGCATTGTTTACAAGAATGTCGAGGCCTCCAAACCTGTCGACAGTCTCTGCGACGGCGGCTCGTATTGCATCCGGATTAGCAGCATCGGCTGCAATAGCTAGGGCGCGTCCCCCCGCTTTCTCGATGGCGAGGGAGACTTCCTCAGCCTTCGCAGGTGATCCGCGGTAGGTGAAGGCGACCTGAGCGCCGTCGGCTGCCAAACGATGGACGATTGATGCCCCAATCGACCGTGAGCCACCGGTAACGAGTGCGATCCTGCCAATTAATGGCAAGTTTTGAGAGAAAGATTCTTCGGTCATGATTCACTCCGTCCAGTTCATGTATTTGGTGGAGTGATATTTGCGCAGTCCCTCTCTAGACCACTAGTGGAGAGTCGGTTGGATCACATTCAAGCGTCTGTTGAATATGGAGTAATTGATGCGGTTCCGGTGCCACCTTTTTTCGTGAGTGGCAAAGACGGTGAGCGTTACGTAAGACTTCCGGCAAGCCGAGCACTTAGGCGCTCGCGACGAAAATACTCTGTGTAGAAATCGATGAATGCGCGCGTCTTCAACGGTTGAAGCACGCGGCCCGAATAGTAAAGCGATATAGACCCGGCATCGGCATACCACTTCGGAAGGACACGTTCGAGCGCTCCACTTTCCATTTGCGGCAGCACGTCGGGTACCGCCAACAGTGCGATGCCTAACCCCGCGATCGCCGCCTGCGCCATGGCCGCCGCGTCGCTCATCACGATCGTCTCGTTGAGTAGCGCGCGCTCTTCGCGCCCTTGGGCGTCACGCATCATCCATTGCCGTATCCGGCCCGAATTCGAGGACCGCATCAAGATTCCTGCATGATCGGCCATATCAGCAGGGCTAATTGGCCGGCGACGTGCAGCAAAATAGGCGGGCGATGCGACCGCGATAACGTGAACCGGTGCGAGCGTCGTGGAGACGATGCCCGGATTGAGCTCAAAACCACCGCCGATAGCAGCGTCAAAGCCCTCGGCTATAAGGTCGACCTTGCGGCTGTCAAAATGCCAGTCAGGTCGGATGCCTGGATAACGAGCCAGAAAATCGGGCAATGCGGGGAGAACGTATCCCATCGCGAACGACAAACTCATGCTGAGCTTCAAAACCCCGACGGGCTCGCCCTTTGTTTGTGATGCCCCATCGATTGCTCCCTGAAGGTGGTTCAGGCTGTCTCCTATGCTTACCAGAAAGGACTCCCCCGCCTCGGTCAGGGTGAGCTTCCGCGTTGAGCGGTGAAACAGCCGTATACCGAGGTTCCTTTCCAGCATTGCAACATTCCGGCTGACTGCGGCCGGTGTGATCGAGAGACGCCGTGCAGCCCCAGAAAAACTGCTCGCTTCTGCACTTCGAACGAAGGCTTCGAGGTTTGCCAGTGTCTCCATAAAACGTAACCTTCAAGCATTGATTGAAACTAAAACAATCCATCTATGACTTATGCTGCGTGTATTTGCCAGCCATATTCCAGTCAACAGCAAAAGCGGATTACTGCAACGCCACCGGCGTCAGGCCCAGGATGTAGCGGGAAAACCGACCGTCGCAGACAGAATTCTCACGAACCGTAAAGGAGTGGGTGATGACCATTGGAATTATCGGAGCCGGCAATATCGGGGGCGCATTTGCCACTGCGCTCGGCAAGGCAGGAATCGAAGCCGTGATCGCAAACAGCCGAGGACCGGAAAGCCTCACGACGCTTGTTTCGAAGCTAGGCAGCGCGATCCGGGCTGGAAGCCTGCAAGAGGCCGCGGCGCAAGACATCGTTCTCGTGGCGGTCCCGTGGTCAAGGATACCTAGTGCGCTCGCCGGTTTGAACTTCGACGGTAAGATCGTAATCGACGCCAACAACTCCATCGAAGCGCCGCTTTACAGGCCGGCAGACCTTGGCGGCCGTACATCTACGGATATTTTCACCGCCCTTGTGCCAGGCGCGCGCGTCGTCAAGGCGTTCAACCACCTGACGCCAATGCAACTGTCGGGCGACCCCCGCTCTGAAGGAGGCAGGCGCGTCCTGTTTTACTCGGGCAACGATATGAGGGCGAAGGCTGAGGTCGCCGCCATCATTGATCGCCTCGGCTTCTTCGGGATCGATCTCGGCGGGCTCGCGGTCGGCAGCCAGCTGGTTCAGTTCCCCGGCGGCCCGCTGCCCGCTCTCAACCTCGTCAAGTTCGATTGAACATCGCTGCGCTCCTCCTTCTGCAATCGGAACGCCGCGCGCCATCTGGAATACGGAGACAAGATCATGACACGAATCGTTCAAATGCAGTCGGCCGGCGGCCCGTCAGTCTTGGAAGTCATCGAGAAAGACCTGCGCGCGCCCCGTGCCGGCGAGGTCAGGCTCATTCAAGATGCGATCGGCCTCAACTTCGTCGATACGATGGTACGAAAAGGTCAGTACCCGGTGACGTTGCCAGCGGTCCCCGGTTTTGAAGCGGCCGGGACGATCGCCGAGGTCGGATCCGGCGTCGAGGGGCTGTCGGTCGGCGATCGGGTCGCTTACTTCTTTTCGGAAGGCGCGTATGCCACCGAGAGGATCATTCCGACCCGGCCGCTCATCCGCCTGCCCGCCGATATCTCGAACGAGATCGCGGCGACCTTCCTGGCGAAGGGTGCGACCGCTTGGATGGGGATGCGTGGTCTCCACGATCTCAAATCCACCGACACAGTACTGGTACTTGGGGCATCGGGGAGCGTGGGTGCTATCCTGTCTCGCTGGGCGAAGTCGCTGGGTGCTACAGTGATTGGCGTCGCCGGATCGCCGGATAAGCTCGACAAGGTCGCGGCCGGTGCTACCCATGCCTTCCACGCTGGCGAGCCAGATATCGCAGCCAAGATCCGTGCGATCGCACCTGACGGTGTCGACGTCGTTTATGATTTCGTCGGCCGGACAACTTTCTCGTTGGGCGTGTCAAGCGTCCGAGATGGTGGTGTAATTGCCGCAATCGGAGCCGCGACGGGTCAGCCAGCGCCGGCCCCCGATCTTGTGCGACGAGGCGTTGATGTCCGCAGCGGCGGCACCCCGCAGTACGTCCGGGGACCGACAGTCGAGATCGCGACCTCTCAGCTATGGGATGCGCTGCGCTCAGGCATCTTCAGTGATCTCGAAACCGTCCGCTATCCGTTCGACGAGATAGCCCGCGCGCATGACGAAATGGACAACCGCCGTTTGAGCGGTCTGCCGGTCCTGATCGCGTAATCCGAAAATTATTGTGCGGCGGCAGGCCGCACGGACGCCCGCCGCAAGGCGGCCGGGCGAGACATTTCCCCTGTCGATAACGAAAGGAATAAATCGATGAGTGAACTAGCAGGTAAACGTGCGCTTGTGACTGGTGCGTCCCGCGGCATTGGAGCCGCGATCGCAATCGCACTGGCCGAAAAAGGTGCTGATGTAGCGATCACATACGAACGCGCCGCTGATCGGGCAGCGCAAGTTGTGGCAACGATCGAAGGCAAAGGGCGCAAGGCGTTGGCTATCCAGGCTGACAGCATGGACCCCAATGCGGTCAAGCGGTCGGTTGATGAGGCGGCGCAGGCGTTGGGCGGCCTCGACATCTTGGTGAACAATGCGGCTATCGCGATCTACAAGGATGTGGCGGATTTCACCGTCGCCGAGATCGACGCCCTTTTTGCTGTCAACGCTCGCTCTCCGATCCTAGCATCGCAAGCCGCGATGCCGTATCTTGGCAAAGGTGGCCGCATCGTCACGATCGGTTCCGCGGGCGCAGAACGCATTGTCGGACCATCGACGGTTTATTCGATGACTAAATCGGCACTCCAATCATTTACTCGCGGTCTCGCGCGAGAACTTGGCCCCCGTGACATTACCGTCAACCTCATTCAGCCGGGATCAACCAACACGGAAATGAACCCGGCCGAGGGCGAATTCGGAGATTTCCAGCGTGCTCTGATTCCGCTCGGCCGGTACGGCGAGCCGCAGGATGTCGCGGCTGCAGTGGCATTCCTCGCATCTGGTGCGGCCCGGCAAATCACCGGAACCATCCTGACAGTTGATGGCGGCACGCTAACCTAAGACATGCCGACGGATCCCGGCTTGTAATGTAGGAGGTCTCAGAGTGGGGGCTAGCCCGGTATCATCAACGACTAGCTTTCCACTCTCTTTCCACGTGGGCTTTGGAGCATTGGATCAAACGCCGCTCCACATATGGGTCAGACCCAATATGCCATGTTGGAACATGAAGTCGCACGGGGAGTGACAGGCATGTTGGGTGGGTTCCTGAGATAGCAACGTAAGGTTCCTCAAATGTCGGCTTCTGCGACACCTGGGTATCAGTATCATCCTGACATCGATTATTTGGAGATCCCGACATGCCTGCAGTACTCGTCCACGGCGTACCTGACACCCACCGACTCTGGGACACCGTCCGCTCCCATCTTCAGCGCAAGGATATCGTTACGATCGATCTCCCCGGCTTTGGCAATCCGTTGCCGCGGGACTTCAGGTCGACAAAAGAAGAGTATCTCGACTGGCTTATCCACCGGATCGCTGAGATCGGCGAGCCCGTAGATCTGGTCGGTCATGACTGGGGCTGCCTGCTGACAGGCCGTCTCACGTCAATCCGACCGGATCTGGTGCGGACCTGGACCGGCATCAGCGGGCCGATTGATCCGGAATATCCGTGGCACTATCTCGCCAAGATCTGGCAGACCCCAGGTGAGGGCGAGCAATGGATGAAGGATCTCGACCTCGAGGAATTTGCGGCGAAACTTGTCGAGGCCCAGATGCCGAAAGATGCGGCGGATGAATCGGTTCGGCATCTCGATGCCACTATGCGGGCAAGCATTCTCGCACTTTACCGTTCCGCAATCGAGGTCGGGGCGGAGTGGAAACCGGCTTTGAGTAGCATAACTGCGCCAGCGCTGGTGATCTGGGGTCTGGACGATCCGTTCCTGCCGCACCGCTTCGCTGACGAGCTCGGCAATGCCACACACGCACGCGCCGTCGTGAAACTGCGCGCCTCGCATTGGCCAATGATAGAGCGTCCGGCCGATGTCGCGCGCGAACTCGAGGCCCATTGGACTCACGTTTAACTCCCTGCGCTTGCATCACGTGGACTCAAACCCACGCAGCCGCAACGCGAACGGCAATGCTTAGTCACCTCGCTAAGCACAGCATTTGTCCGAAAACGAAACCACGGTGAAGCAGCACGGCGAGCATAGCCCGGGCTGCACCAGACAGGAGCACGCCTACATGACGAACTCAGCAAACACCCGGATTGGCGTCGGCATCATCGGCGCCAGTGCCGATCGAGGCTGGGGCGGAATTGCCCACGTCCCCGCGCTGCAGGCGCTCAATGCATTCCAGATCCGCGCCGTCAGCACGACCCGTATGGAAAGTGCGAACGCGACCGCAAGCCGACTGGGCGCCGATCTTGCCTTTGACACACATCAGGCGCTGGTCCTGCGGCCGGAGGTCGACTTGGTGGTGGTTGCAGTCAAGGTGCCAGATCACAAGCAGATCGTTTCCGACGCGCTCGCCGCGGGCAAGATGGTCTACTGCGAATGGCCGCTCGCGCGAAACCTATCGGAAGCCGAAGCGCTGGAGGGGATTGCCCGCGAACGGCGGCTGCGCACGGTCATTGGGTTGCAGGGCGGGCTGCACCCGCCGATCCGCTATTTCCGCGACCTCGTCCGGCAGGGCGTGATCGGCATGCCGCTCAGCACGAGCGTTCGGGCGCATCTGAACGACGAAATGTGGGTTGGCAGATATGACCGGCCGTTCGAATACATGGCTCGTGCGGAGAATGGCGCCACGCTTCAAAGCATCATGCTCGGCCACGCGCTACAACCTCTTGCGCACGTACTCGGCGCATTTGAGAGCGTTTCCGCCGTCGTGGCCAACCAGCGCGGCGACGGCGTCCGCCTGTCGGATGGTACGTCCCTCCTGAAGGACGCGCCGGACGAGATCATCGTCGCGGGTGTTCTCGAAGGCGGGATCGTCACTTCGCTGCACTATAGTGCCGGGCAGTCCGCCGGTTTGGTGTGGGAAATTCAGGGCACGGAAGGCAGTCTGCACGTGGAGACGGCGTCGGGCTACATCCACTTCGGCGATGTGACCATCACGTTGCGCCGGGGTAGTGAGCCTGTCCAGCAGCTACAGGTCCCAACAGCATATACGGCTCCCGAATTGCAACTCGCAGCGCCCGCGGCAGGCGTCGCCCGCCTCTACGCCCAGCTCGCCGCCGACCTCCGCGACGGAACCTCAGATGCCCCGGACTTCGCGGTCGCGGTCGATCGTCATCGCGTGCTCGAGGCGATCACACAGGCCGCTGAAACTGGTCATCGCCAGCGTCTATCCTATCCCGCCTAGTTAACATCAATCTCTGAAACCTCTGGAGGGCCCCCGACCGTGGCCCTCAACCGCCAGCGGAGCCACCATGGCGTCTATCGAGGCCAGACTTAAGGCGAAGAGGAAAAAACCAATCCGCCCGAAGCGGATTGTCGATCGCATGCGCATTGGCCAATCTCCTCTAAAGTTTGCATTTGACAACGAGCCACACTTCATCCGGCGGAGACTGAACTTCGGGGACTAGCGTGACTACTTCACCACACTCCTACTGCTGAGTAGATCGGCGTGCCTCGGGCTTTAGCGTTGCTCTGAGGTTTGCGGCATCGTTGCTTGGCGTCAGATTGAACAAGCGACGATAGTCACGATTGAATTGAGAGATGCTCTCGTAGCCGACGTCATAGGCGACAGCGGAGATCGTATTAGCACCGGATAGAACTCGTCGAGCTTCCTGCAGCCGTACGCGCTTCTGGAACTGAACCGGCGACAGTGATGTCACCGCCTTGAAATGTCGATGAAAGCTCGGAATGCTCATGTTCGCCTGCGCCGCAAGATCGGCAATGCTGAGTGTATCGGCAATGTTTTCCCGGATCCAGGCTGTGGTTCTGCCGATGCGAGCTGCGTGTCCATTGGCGAATGCGAGCTGGCTCAGAAGAGGGCCGTGCTCGGTGTGAAGTAAACGCCAGACGATTTCGCGCTGGATCAATGGCGCCATGACCGGAATGTCACGCGGCCGCTCAATGAGTGATACCAGCCGAATGAGCGGATCGATAAGGTCCGGGTCCAGGGTGTACTTGCCCGCGACCTGATTTTCGGGTGGCTTCGCCCGATGACCGGATTGCTCGCGAACGAGATCGGCAACAACCGCCGGATCGATCTCCAGATGGATGGCGAGATACGGAGATGAGGGATGCGCTTTGGTGACCTGCGACGTCACCGGAACGTCCGCAGCACACAGCAGCGATTCTCCCGCTGCATAGTGAAAGGGCGTTTCGCCGACCATCATCTCCTTGACCCCACGCCCCACCAGCCCGAATGACGGTTGATAGATCGAATGGCCCACCTCGGAGGGCGAGTCCGTGCGGCCGACCTTCAGGCCCGGGATAGGCGTGACGTAATCGTAGCGCGCGTGGTGCTCGATCACCGCGAGCAGGTCTGAGAATGTAGGCTGCGACACGGCCATCAAGCTTCCTCCAAAACATGCTCGATACGCAGCGGCAGATCGCGCAGCCGCTTTCCGGTCGCATGATAGACCGCGTTTGCGATCGCCGCAGCCATCCCAACCGTCCCGACCTCGCCCACCCCCTTGACGCCCGCAGCGTTGACCAAGTTGTCCTCCTCCGGAACCATGATAGCCTGGACATCGGCTATGTCGGCGTTCACGGGTAGAAGGTAATCGGCGAGATTTGCGTTAATGTAACTGGCGTTGCGAGGGTCGATTTCGGTCTGTTCGTGAAGGGCTGAGCTTATACCCCAGATCATGCCGCCAACCAGCTGTCCATGGGCAGTGCGCGGGTTGATGATGCGTCCTGCGGCAAAGGCCCCGACCGCTCGCGATACACGCAACTCACGAGTTCGTGCATGGATCCGCACTTCCACGAATTGCGCGCCGAACGTCAGCTGGGCACGGTCGGCTAAATGGACCCCACCGCTCATCGCAACCCGGCCTCGATACATGCCCTGAACGCTTTCGGGCGGCAGCCCATTAGCACGTGTCTCGGCAAATTCCTCGATCGTGCCGAGTCCGGATTTCTGCATCGCGGTAACCACGTTCGCGCTGTCAGTGCCGTCAAGTCCCAGACGCCGGCGGATCGCGTCGCAGGCTGCCATGATGGCAGGGGCGACGCTGGCGGTGCCCGCCGAGCCGCCAGCAACGATGGCAGGTGGGAGATCGGTGTCTCCAAGCGAGACGGTAACCTGTTCAATCGGCACGCCCAATTGCTCGGCGGCAACCTGCGCCATCATCGTGTACATGCCCTGTCCAAGTTCGTGACCGGCGCTGGAGACGTGCACACGACCATCGGAGCTCAGCCGCACGCGCGCTGCGGAATTGCCGGCCTGCGTGGGGTAGAATGCCGCCGCGCAGCCCCAGCCGAGTAGCCAGTCGCCATCGCGCATCGATCCTGGCGCGGCGGTTCTCTTCTCCCAGCCGAATGCAATTGCTGCGGCATCGAAACATTGCATCAACGATCTGCTCGTATAGGGCAAGCCGGCGATCGGTTCGACCTTGGTATCGTTCACTCGCCTCAGTTCGACGGGATCCATATTAACGGCATAGGCCAGCTCGTCGAGAGCGCTCTCGAAAGCGAAGCCGTAGGGGACCTCGCCGGGGCCGCGCATGAAGCCTGGCGTAGAGCGATCCGCCTTTGCGACATTTACTCGGCCTTCGATGTTGGGGGAGGCGTAAAGCCTCAGAGTGATAGCATTGCCACCGAGCGCCAGAGTATCCGCGCGCGACGTGATCTCCCAACCTTCATGTCTGCTGGCAATCAGCCGGCCGCTCGGATCGGCAGCCAGCTGTACGTGATGCCGGGTTTCAGCCCGGTATGCTGAGAGAAAGAACCCTTGTTCCCGCGTTGCTACGAGTTTGACGGGTCTCCCTAGCCGCCGGGCGGCAACCGCAACCAGTGCCGTACGCTGCGTCAGAAAGCCCTTTGCTCCGAACGCACCGCCCACATAGCGGTTGATGATGCGGATACGATCGGCATCGATGCCCAACTGTTCCGCCAGCCCATGCTTGATGTTGTTGAGATATTGCCCCGGCTCATAGACCGTTAGATGATCGCCGTCCCAGACGCATTGGGTTGCGAAAAGCTCCATAGCATTATGGTGCTGCGCCGGTGTCGAATAACGGGCATCGATCTTGACCGGAGCGTCGGCATAAGCGGCGGCGAAATCGCCGATGCTCATGTTCATCGGCTCCAATGCCTCCATCTCTACCGCTGCGGAATCGAAGCTGGATGCCGGTTCCAAGACATCACAGGAGATATCGATCTTGCCCGCCGCCTCACGAGCAATCTCGTAACTCTCCGCCACGACCATCGCAACCGGCTGGCCCCAATAGGCGATCTCTGCGGAGCCGAGCGGGCGAACGGAATCCGCCACATATCCACCCGAGTATAGCGCAGGCGTTTGCGTGATGTCGTCACCGATAGTCTGGTGAGTCAATATGTCGATGACCCCAGGGATCGTCCTCGCCTCTGTCAGATTGAGCGATCGGATCGTTCCACGCCCGATCCTGCTGGTCAACAGGTAGGCATGCGCCGTCCTCGCCAGTTTCACGTCGCTGGCATAGGTAGCGGATCCGTTGACTTTCTCGATCGCCTCGTAACGGCGATAGGGCTGACCCATTGTACCGGTCGCCTGCGGAAACAAAGTGTCAGCCACGACGCACCTCCATCCTTGCCGTTTCAAGCAATGCCCGCACAATCGCAGCTTGTCCGACCCTTATTTTGAACCCATTGTGGGATTGCGCGACGGCACCAGCGAAAGCTGCTCTGGCGGCCTCGGTCGCCGATGTTTCGTTCAAGGTGTTTCCTCGCAACTGCTTCTCTGCTTCCAAGGCTCGCCACGGCGCGGTTGCTACTCCACCCAAAGCGATCCTTGCTTCGTTGACGACGTCGCCTTGCATGTCCAGCGCTACGGCTGCGGATGCGACAGCGAACTCGTAGGACTGACGATCTCGAATCTTTACGTAGCGCGAGCGGCGAGCCAATGGACCAGCGGGCACGAGGATCTCCGTTATGATCTCGCCTTTGCGCAGATTAGTCTCCCGATGAGGCGTTGCGCCAGGCAAAAGATGAAGCGAGGCGAAAGGCATGCTCCTGGCACCATCTGGACCGGCAAGCGTCACGGCTGCGTCCAGCGCGATGAGGGCTTGAGCGAAATCGCCGTGATAGGTTGCGATACAATGCTCGCTTGATCCGAGGACCGCGTGCTGGCGATTGGCGCCACCGATCGCCGCGCATCCACTGCCTGGAGTCCTCTTGTTGCAGGCAGTCCATGACGGGTCACGGAAATAGGCGCAGCGTGTCCGCTGCAGCACGTTCCCACCCAGGGACGCCATGTTGCGCAACTGCGCGCTGGCAGCGAGCGCCAGACTTTGCGCGATGACAGGAAAGTGGTTGGCGACGTCCGGATGATCTGCAACGGTCGCCATCTTGGCGAAGGCACCAAGACGCAGCACCGAGCCGTCGAACCCGATTGCCGAGAATTCGCGGGCGGACGGATTGAGGTCCACGACGTGACCGGGCTGCATGACATTCAGCTTCATCAGGTCGACGAGCGTCGTGCCGCCGGCTAGGAAGGCCGCTGTCACATCCGGATTTCGTTTCTGATCTCTTCCGCTCGCAACGATTGCCTCGGCGAGCGATGCTGGTCGGGAATAATGAAATGGCTGCATCTCCTTATTCTCCCATCTGCTCGCTTGCCTGTGAAACCGCGGCAACAATGTTAGGATAGGCCGCGCACCGACAGATATTCCCGCTCATATATTCACGGATTTCGTCGGGGCTGCCGGCATGACCTTCATGAACGCAACTGACTGCCGACAGGATCTGCCCGGGCGTACAGTAACCACACTGGAAAGCATCGTGGTCGATGAATGCCTGTTTCATCGGATGCAGGTCTGCGCCCGCGCCGTCCAATCCCTCGATTGTCACGATGTTGCGCCCTTCAGCGGTTACCGCCAACGTCAAACAGGATAGCTGTCGACGTCCGTCTATCAGGACGGTGCACGCACCGCATTGTCCATGGTCGCATCCTTTTTTTGCGCCCGTCAGGCCGATTTCCTCACGCAACGCGTCGAGCAGCGTAACTCGGTTATCGACGTTCAGCCGATAGGTACGCTCGTTGATTTCCAACTCGATGCCAACCGGGTTTCGTACATCATTAGCCAAAGAAGTTTCAGCGGCGCCGGCCGACCCACCTCGCGCGATCAAAGGGGCGGCACCGGTCAAAGCCGAGCCAATCAGGAACCGCCTTCGGCCAGTGGCTGGCAGTGCAGTTTTCTCTCGCATATCACCACTCATCGCGGTCTCCTCGTGTGGCAGTGGTCGGCTTTTGAGGCAACTTCGACGTGAGAGGCTCACGCGAGAGCATTATCTCGTTTTAAACCAGACCTCATTCCACCCGACGTTAAGGATGGCGGCTATGCAATTTCTCTCAACATTCCGCACGATTTAATCAAAGACACTTGCGCGAGTGCCTCGCTGGCGACGGCATCAAACGTCGATGCTCGGGATTCCATCCTGGCCACCACATCGGTATCAAAGCCTCGCGCTGCTGTATCGGCTACTGAAGCGCTCACCGCCGGATTGCACGCTTAGAGTTGATCTGCCGTCCAGTCTGCCCTTTGCGATCATATCGATGTTGGACACGGATATCATTGCACCTAGGGAGCAGACGTTTGCGAGTCATCAGTCACGCGCCAAGGCTTCAATCGGGTCAAGTTTCGCCGCGTTGCGGGCGGGAAGGAAGCCGAAGACAATTCCGATCAGGGTGGAGCAGGCAAAGGCCACAATGATAGAGCCCGAAGAGAAGATCATTTTGAAGTCGGGGCTCAGCAAATTAAAAAGAGCGCTGATCCCGAGGGCGAGCATCACTCCCATAAAGCCGCCGACAAGGCAGACCATTATGGCCTCGATCAGGAACTGGGAAAGGATATCGCTGCGGCGAGCGCCAACGGCCACCCGAACCCCGATCTCTTTTGTGCGTTCAGTCACGGACACCAGCATTATATTCATTACGCCGATACCGCCGACAACCAGCGAGATCACGGCGACCGACGAAATCAGCAACGTCAGGGTCTGCGTGGTGGCCTCAATCGTCTCGCGAATGGTCGCTGAGTTGGTAAGGAAGAAGTCTTTTGCGCCATGCCGACGCTCGATGAGGCGCGAAACCGCAGCCTCGACATTGCCTGGATCGACATCGTCTCTGATACGGACCGTTATGCCGTCAACGTTCGGACGACCCAGCATGCGGCCCATGACGGTTGTGTAAGGCGCATATACGGTCAATGTATCAACCGCCGGGCCGAAGGAGTTTTCCCGTTTCGTTACACCTACAACCCTCGCGGGCATTGTTCCCAGAAGGATGACCTGTCCCACCGGGTTTACCCGGTCTGGAAACAGGTCTCGCGCGGCGTTAGCATCGATCACCACTTTCTGGCTGTAAGCGGTGACGTCCTGGGCGTTGAATAGTTGTCCATTCGCCAGCTCAAGGCCCCGCACACGAAAGAAGTCCGCGCCGACTCCGGTAACTGTCGCGGTGACGGCCACGGCAGCGCGCTTAACCGTTACGGTCGTTGCGACGGTTGGCGTCACGCTGTCGACATAGGGCTGGTTCATCAGTGCTTCGGCGTCAGCAGGAACGAGTGTCCGGATCTTGCCCGCCTCCAGATCGCCAATGCCTTTCCCGGCCCGCACCTCGATCGTGTTGGTGCCGAGCGAGCTGATACTGTTCAGGATTTGCCGCTGCGAGCCGGCGCCCAGCGCTGAGATAGCCGCTACCGAGGCGATACCGATGATGATGCCGAGCATGGTCAGAAGCGAGCGCATTTTGTGCGCCCATATTGCCGCACCCGCCATACAAAAAGCCTCAGTCATCCGGTCAATTGCACCACGCCAGCCAGCGCCCGGGGCGTGCTCGCGGACGGGACGGGCCGTCGTGGACCTGGATACATTTCGCTCGTCGGAAATAATAACGCCGTCGCTGATCTCTACAACCCGATCCGCGTGTTCGGCGATCTTCTTGTCGTGCGTGACGAGGATGATGGTGTGCCCTTCGGCGTGAAGCTCGCGCAGGATCTTCATGACTTCTGCGCCACTATTTGTATCCAGTGCTCCGGTCGGTTCGTCGGCTAGAATTATCTCGCCGCCATTCATCAAGGCGCGGGCGATCGACACCCGCTGCTGCTGGCCGCCCGAAAGCTTGCCCGGGATATTGCCCGTCCGCTCGGCCAAGCCCAATCGCGTCAACAGGGAGATGGCTCGCTTGTGCCGGTCGGACCGGCTGCGTCCGGCATAGATGGCTGGCACCTCGACGTTGCTGGCCGCGCTGAGATCGCCAAGCAGATGATAACGCTGGAAGATGAAACCAAAACGCTCACGGCGTAGCGCGGCGAGTTCGTCCACGGACATCTTCGAGGTCTCGCGTCCTTCGATCCAGTAGCTGCCGTCCGTCGGACGATCGAGGCAGCCAAGGATGTTCATCAGCGTCGACTTGCCGGAGCCTGAAGCACCAATGATCGCCATCATCTCGCCAGCCTCGATGTCGAGGTCGACGTCTTTCAGCACCCGCACCATCTCCTCGCCTGCGGGGAAAGCGCGAGATACCCCGCGGACGCGCATCAGTGGTTCTTTCATAGCGCGCCCTATCGCTTCGTCGCGGCCAATTGAGCCTGGCCATCCGCGCGTTCGTCCGTGGATGCTCCCAGGACGATGGTCTCGCCCGCCTGAAGACCGCCAAGGATCTGAATGTCCGCGCCGTTGTCGATACCGACCTGTACCTGCCGGATCTGGACCTCGCCCACTGCGTCCAGTATCCGCACACGCGCCGTATCACCGGCCCGGGGTGCCCCTTCCACTGCGCTGAGCGGAACCAGCACGGCGCCGCTGACGTGGCTCAAGACGATGGACACCTGCGCCGTCATCGAAGGCCTCAGGACCCCGTCCGTGTTCGGCACGTCGATCAGCCCGGTGTAATAAACAGCCCCGTTGGTTGAGCCAACTCCGCTCGCGGCGGCGTTGCCATCGTTGGCGATGGAGGCTGGGGCCGGTTCGACCTGCCGCAACTCTCCATCGAAACGGCGCTTCGGATCGCCAAGAACGCTGAACCAGACCGGCAAGCCACGGCTTACACGCACGACGTCAGCCTCGGAGATGTCCGCGCGCACCGTCATTGTGTCCAATCGTGCGATCATGACTATGGTCGGCGCGGTCTGCAGAGCATTCACGGTTTGGCCTTCGTCAGTGACGATCGCCACCACGGTGCCGGCAATTGGGGCGGTGATACGGGTATAGCCCAGCTCTACACCTGCGGATTCGAGCGCGACTTGCGCCTGGGTAATCTGAGCCTCCAGTGCCTGGACCTCCGCACGCGCATTGTCTCGCGTGGCGACCGCGGCGTCATACTGGGCGCGCGGCGTCGAGCCGCCAGCCAGCAGGTCACGCTCGCGTTCGAAATCCTTCTCGGCTTTCACCAGACCGGCCCTACGCGCGGCGTGGACGGCGCGGATGTTGGCCAAAGCCGCTTCCCGGTCCCTCAAGGTGTTGCGCCGTGTCTGGGAATCGATTTCGGCCACCAACTGGCCAGCCTCGACGATATCACCGATCTTGACAGCCAGATGCTCAATGCGTCCCGAGGCCTGGGCGCCCACGCGCACTAGCTCGAGCGGTTCGAGAACCCCTGTCGCCAACACGACCTCTTCAATGTCACCCGTTCGCGCCTGCGCCGTCACCAGTTCAGGTTTCGCTGGTGGACGCAGAAACACGAGCCAGACAACCAGCAGCCCGACAAGGGTCACTGCCGCCAGGATCATACGCTTGCGGGTAATGTGTCGTGTCATCAAGTCTTGGTCCACGCTATTCAAATCTGCGGGCTTTCTCTGTCACGAGAGTTACCGCAAAATTACGTGGAGCTGTCGTCGCGCCTCTCCCGTCAGGCACGCGCTAGAAAATCAACCGACCGACAAGAGTGCTTGCAGTGTGGATGACGCGCCAGAGATTGCCCGTCAGACGTCGGGCACTCGCGGCCGTGCCCAGCCAACATCGACGGATGAAGACGACTCTACCGCTGCTGAAGAACGCGCCTCTCGCGCCAGCGCACTACAAAGGTGCTGCCCTTGCCTGGCGCGGAAGAAAGCTCGACGTAGCCGCCATGGCGGGTCACGATCTCGTTGACCATGCTGAGCCCCAGTCCTGCACCTGAGCCGTGAGGGTTGACGCGGAAGAAAGGCTCAAATATGCGCGAATGCTTATCGCTCGCAATTCCACAACCCTGATCGGCGACAGTCACGCTGCCGTCAGCCTCAATACCGACCGATATCTGTCCTCTTCCACCTCCGTACTGGACTGCGTTCCGTACCAGATTGACGAACGCCCGCTCCAGAGCTTCGGCATCGCCAGGGACAAACACATCTTCCGCGTCGCTGTCGAACGAAATTTCGTAGCCTTCGGAGATCGCCAGGGGAGCGAGGTCGGCAACCACCTTGGACACAACGCTGTTGAGATGGACAGGTGCATTCTGCTGGGGCTTCTGCCGGTATTTCTCGGTGTCCAGAAGCTGGTTCGCGATCGCTGTTAGTCGCTTGATGGCCGTCTGCAGGTGTGTTTTGTCCTCACTTGGTGAAAGCGTATCGATTCTCACCTGCAGGACCGCGATCGGCGTTCGAAGTTCATGGGCCGCGTTGACAAAGAAGCGCTCCGTCGCCTCAAAGCCACTATCAAGACGGCGCAACGCCCTGTTGATGTCGCGCACCAGGCGAAGCACCTCATTGGGCAAGCCACGCTCTTCCACCAGGGCGCCGCGTGTGTCGAGATCAATCCTGTCAAGACGCGCCGTAAGATCGCCAAAGGACCGCAAAGCCCAGCGCGTGACAAACGGGACGCCAATCAGGGAAATGGCGACGAGGATCAGCGCCGGCACGCCGACCGCAAGGTTTCCCAACAGTACGGTCACACCATATTGCGACATCGAAACGCCGCCGGCAAAAATTGTCGCCTCCCCTGCCTGGGTATCAAAGCGCTGCATCCGAGCTACACTCAACGGGTCATTCAGATCACCGTGGAGTTCGACACTCGTGAACGTCCGCAAGAATGGCATGTTGTCGGCAATTTTCTCAGGCGGCGCGCCGTGCGCCAAAACAATATCTTTGCCCAGGTCTGCCACAAACCACAGGTCAGGAGCGTCCTTTATAAACTCCTGCAGTCTGGCCGTCGGCGCCAGATGGGTCCGGCCATTCGGCTCAAGACGGACCGAGTCTGCGATTTCCTGAGACAGCCAGATGGATGTGATAGCGACATCGGGCTTGAGGCCGGAAAGGAGATAAAAAACCAGGCCCAGCGAGGTGATAACCGCGCAGAGCTGCAGGACAATAAAACCAAAAGTGAAACGCCAGCGAAGGGATGATCCGGCCGCTTTATTTGTGCTCATGATGACATCAGTCTATTCTACGAATTTTGATAACAATCTCGGCCTCCGCTTCGCCAAGCTTTCGGCGCAGGCGGGACATTCTGAGTTAAAGTGAGTTCGATTGGATTTCGTCGTCAACGGAATAGATCTGATCCTCAAGGGATGAGCGCAACACGGTAAGACCACGGTTTCGCAAAACGTTTCCATAGAGCGCAGCTCCCCATAGTTGAGCGCACGCCTAATAAAACTGACATGGATAGAGCATGAGACGCGATCATTTCTGACGTTTCACCGCCGAAAATATGGATGGCCTGGCTGTCCTCCCGATCCAAGGCTACAAGGGCCGTCTGTCAATCGTTGCAAAGCACTAACGCGGAAAACGTATGGCCGCCGAAAATTACGTGAAAGTTACGCGGAATTCTCGGCCTTGACGCCAGCCCATGAAGCTAGCGAGCCGGCCGACGTGGTCGCGCGGTTTGTCCCTCAGCAAAAGCGCCGTGCAGATCCATTTTCATGGCGGCCTCGCACTTGATGAGCCAGGTCTAGTTTGCATCGTCATCCGGTACATTATGGTTGAGACATGTAGTGGGGGTGGATGTAAAGGGGGACATTACCGATCTGACTGTCAGCGGTTCATCGATATTGGCTTGGAAAGACAATGTCCTGATCTACTAGCACATTGAATTTGTAACCGGGCCGGATTTGCAGCGTCGGCTGCACGTCCATGTTGCGCTGAATTGTCCTGTCAGCCACTCGCCCGAACGTTTCGGCGAAGTTGCGCCGTGCCGCATCGGATGCCGTATCCTGGGTGGCAAGCGTCGAGTTCTGGGGAACAGCCATGTCGATGCCGGTCCCGATCAGCGCGATCATGACCGCCGAGCCGAAGGTTTTGAGATAGTGGTTGTTCACCTTGTCCTTGAAGCCGCCGTAGCCTTCCGCATCCGTGCCGGCCATGCCGCCGATCTGCAATGTCGATCCGTTCGGGAAGATGATATCGGACCAAACGACGAGAACCCGGCTCTGGCCGAACGAGATCTTGCTGTCGTAGCGTCCTAACAGTTTCGTTCCCTGCGGGATCAGCAGGCGATGACCAGTTGCGCTGTCATAGACATTCTGGCTGACCTGCGCGGTGATCCGACCCGGAAGGTCGGAATTGATGCCCGTTATCAATGTCGCCGGAATGACCGAGCCGCGTTTCAGTTCGTACAGGGACTGCTGTGGCACGACGCGGTTTGGCAGATAGCCAAGATCCTTGAGGTCGGCATTGAAGAAGTCTTCCTTGGAGCTCTGTCCATTCGGATCGACATTCTGGCCGCCGAGACCAGCGCGTAGGGCCGCGGCATAAAGGTCGGAGGCGTTTGCGCTCGCGGCGGCTGTCGTCGTCCGGCCCCCCGCGCCCTCATCTCTTTCCGACCGCGCTTCCAGCTTGCCGCGATCGATGGCAAGCGGCGCGTCGTAGGCGGTGTCTCGCGCCTGCATTCGGGCCATCCGCTGGCGCTGCTGCTCGCGAAGAATCTGTTCCTGTTGCTCACGAGCAAGACGCGCCCGCCAAACTTCCTCCGGTTCCAGTTCCTGCCCGCGCCGTTTCTCCTGTCTCTGTTCCGGCTGCTGCGTAAAGGGATTTGCCGCCTTCTCCTCGGCCTGTTTCGTCTCGACCGGCGTCGGCTGAAACGTTTCCTGCTGCTGTGGCTCGCCAATGATGCCGTCGGTGACGCCGCGCTTGATCTGGTCGGCATAGGTCGAGGCCGGATTGCCTGAGCTCGTTTCCGGGCCGCTATCGTTGCCGAAGTAGAGCCCGCGTGAGGCGAGCCCAAAGAAGATGATGCCGAGAAAGGCAATCAACAGCACAATGACAAGGATTACCGGCACGCGGTTTACCCGCTTTATGCCGGATGCGGCCTGACTGTTTTGCGCACCACCGAGTTTGAGAGACTGCACCATGATATCCTCCCTCACCCGCGCCGCATGAGGGACAGGGCGCTTGCCGGTGTCGCACCCGATGTCGTCACTGTGTAGGCGCGGCCGAGTTCGACGCTGCTCGTTGAGAGCCGTGCGAGCACCTGGCCGTCATAGGGCACGATGACATAGGCGAGCGGAACGACGGCAGTCCCGCTATCCGTCTTCTGGTCGGTAACAACGGCGTAGCCCCATCCCTTCAGCGCTGCTTCAAGTGCCTGGCCGAAGGGAGAACCATCCTGCTTAAGCGCAACGGTCGCCTTCCCCTGTCCAATCTGTTCGGCAAGCCGGCTGACCATATCGCCGGCAATCGCACCCGCCGCTGGTCCGGAAACCTCAGGCGGAGCTGCGCTGGCGTCGAGACCGCCGGTGTCCATCGACTGACATCCGGAAAGGAGGATGGCGAGGGCACTGGCTGCAGCGAGAGAGCGGAGAGGGCCGAGGCGGTTCCGGGCGTGGCGAAGGAGATTCTGCATCACCGCCCTCCCCTGCTGATCGTCACCTTCTGCTGTTTCCAGCCGACGCCTGAGACAAGGACAGCGCGATCGATGTTGTAGTCGACCACCATCATGTTGCTCTTCATACGGTAGTTGACTATGCGGTTCTGGCCGCCGGAGACCACGAAGAGAACCGGCGCATCCTGCCCGGAGATCGACCGCGGAAACTGGATGTAGGTCTTCAGGCCATCCGAATAGACGCGCGTCGGTCGCCAGCCGGCTCGGCCTGATACCGAATAGGAGAAGTTCAGCTTCTCGGCAGGAATGCCAGCACCCGGAATGGTACTTGCCTCCAGCCGCGCATTGACATCGGCAAGCTTTGCCGACACGTCCTCGGGATACTCGAATCCGACACGCGCCATGTACTGGGTGGCATGTGACTTGAGCTGGATATGATAGGTCCGCCGTGACGTCGTCACGACCATCGAGGTCACCAGACCCGGCTCCGACGGCTTGACGATCAGGTGGATCGCTTGCCCACCGGCCGCACCGGAGGTCGCTGGCTCGACCTTCCAGCGCACAGTATCTCCAACCAGCACATCGCGAACCACCTCGCCGCCCTGGAGCTCGATGTCGCAGACCTGCAACGGTGAGCAGACGACGGACGGCTGCACTTCGCCATAGAGGAAATTCACCTTTCCATCCGCACCTTTCGTCACGAGCCCTCGGCTTCCGCGCCATTGTGTCGAAATGCCCATGCCTTTCGCCTCGTTGGCAGTGACACCATCGGCGGCAACTGCGTGGGAGGGGGTGAAGGTCATTCCCGGCAAAAACATCAGCATTGCTGCGCTCGCGGTCAGCGTGGCCCGGTTTCTGAAGTGTCGTCTGTTCATGTTGGGAGCCATGCCTTTCAAAGCTGTGCGGTCCAGTCGAAGTCGCGTAGGTAGAGACCGATGGGATTGAGGCGGATGACGCCCTCGTCCTGAGGTGGCGTCAGTGTCACGGTGGCGATGCCGCGAAAGCGGCGTGTGGCGGTCTCCTTGCCGCGGCGATCCCGCTCGAACTCGGTCCAGTCGATCTGGTAGCTCTGGTTTGATAGCGCGACGATGTTATTGACCTCGATCGCCACCGTCGCGGTCTTCGCCTTCTCGAAGGGCGAATTCGAGCGAAACCAGGCGTTGACCTTTTCCGTGGCGGGATCGGAGGTGCGCAGCAACCCATAGGTCCTGTCGATATATTGCTTCTGCACGACAGCATCCGGCGTGACGGACCGGAAGTTCGAGACGAAACTGCCGAGGGTCGCGCGCACCACGCGCGGATCGGCATATTCGATCTGCTGTGGAAAGCCGGCATTGACAGCCGTGCCGAGCTTGTCGACTTCGACGATATAAGGGATCAGCTTGACCTGGGTACTCTGGTAGAGCGCGTAACCAAAACCAATGACAGCCATGGTCATTCCGGCGATGCCGACGACGCGCCACGCGGCTGCCGCTTTGACGTACGAGCCATAACGCTCGTTCCATTCGTTTCGCGCAGCGATATAGGGATTATCCGGGATATTATGTCCGGCCATTCTTTCAGCCTCCCGTCACTTGCTATCGTTGATCGGCGTTGGTGGAGGTGGCGTGCCGGGCCGACCGGACGGTTTATCGAGTTTGGCATTTGCAAGGCCGAGCATCGACCCGGCATAGGCACCGGGCGAGCCAATTGCCTTTTCCTTTGCTGCCGAGCCAACTGCCCCGGCCACTCCGCCGATCCCGGCCTGCATGCCGCGCAGCGCGGCGTTGCCGAGGGATGCTCCCCCTGCCCTTGCCGTAGTCGCTGCCTGAACACCTCTGCTCGCCGCCGCCGTTGCCAAAAAGCCGGCACCCGCCGCAAAGGACGCCGCCTGCCCGCCATGACGGATGGCTTCCATGCCGCCGCCGACCGATGCGCCCTGAACCACGCCCTGCAGGATGGGCGGTACATACATGGCGATGACGAAGACGACGACCGAGATACCGGCAATTGCGAGCGTCGTGATGAACTGTTCCGATGTCGCGGTTGGCGCCTCCGCCAGACCGAGAAGGATGTCGGAGCCGATCTTGGCGATCATCACCAGCGCCATCAGCTTCATGCCGACGGAGAAGGCATAGACCAGATACTTGATCGCGAAATCCTTGGTATGGGAGGAACCCCCGAGCCCGAGCATGATCATGCCGGCGAGCAGGCCGACATACATCTCGACCATGACGGCGACGAAGATCGCAGCGACGAGGCTGAACGATACGACGACAACGACCATGGCGAAGACGGCGGCGATCGCCAGCGCGTTATCCTCCCAAAGGCCGAATTTCGCCTGTTCAGACATCTTCGTCGCGACACGAATGCCGGCGTCGAAGATGTTGGCGGGAGATGCCGAGCCGCCACCGGCGCCGATCTGGTAAAGGCTGTCCACCACGGCCTTGGCGAACTCCGGCCCCCTGTCGAGGATGAAGGCGAACAGGCCAATGAACATGATGCGTTTGACAAGTTCGGCGAACCAACTGTCGAGCGAGGCGGCGTTGATGGCCAGCCATACGGCCGCGATACCGACCTCGATGCCAGCAAGGATCCAGAACAACGAGCGGGCGGCATTCATTACCGTCGTCTCCCAGCCTTTGGCAGCGGTGACGACGGAATTTTCGAGTGTGGTCAGGACCTGGCCCTGCTGTGCCAACGCTGGGGCGGTCGCCAGCAGCACGATCGCTATCGCGATGAACACCCGGTCGAGCGTGCGGGAAGACAGAGCGGCTACCATCGTGGTTTCATCTCCTGTCCCCCGCGAATGTCGCGATTGGCATCTCCACCGAAGAACTGCTCACGATGCCGGCGCCGGTCTTCATCGGAGGGAGACCCTGTTGCGATCGCGCCAGATCCCGAGACTGGCTCCGGTCGAAGCAAGACCGAGGTTATAACGCTTGCACCGGCCGCAGAAACGACCGCTACCAGGGCGATAATGACCGTCAGACGCGGGCTCACCAGCGGGGCTCCATCGTCTGGCCGCCCCTGATGTCGCGCTCGGTCCCGCTGAAGAACTGTTCGCGCCGCGCTTGCGCCAGATCCTTTTGTGCCTGTTCTGACTGGAACCACGTGCCCATCATCGTCATCTGTTGGGAGACCAGACCCCGCAGTTTCTGCATTTGCGCGACCTGCTGGGCGGCGATCTCGTGCCCGACCTGCAATGCCTTCATCTGGCCATCAGCCGACTCCGACATCGACCTGAGCTGCGACATTGTGCTTTCCTCGCTGGAGAATTGATCGGCCGTAAGATTGGCGGCCTTCAGCGAACCGGCGATGGTGTCGCGATTGGTGTCTGACCAGTTTTGATAGGTCGTGGAGAAGCTCGCGCCGTCAGGCAGATTGCTCTTCATGTCGGCGAAGCTTCGAAAACGCTGCTTGAGCACATCGTCGACATTGCCCATGGAGAAGGCGACGCCCTGTCCCTGGTTGACGACGGTCTGGAGGTTATTCAGATCGCTTTCAACCTGGCCCCAGACATGGTCCGGAAGCTGCGCCGTGTTCTGCAGCATATTCTTGTAAATGTTCAGCTGGTTCTGGATCTGCTCGGCCAGCTGCGAGATCTGGGTGATCTGATTGTTGACCTGTTCGGCGGACTTGCCGACTAGGCTGATCAGTTCGGCATTGTTGGCAAGCTGGGTCCATTCGGTTGCCTGTCCCGTCACGCCGCCGGCCTCAGCTGGAAACGGGAAAGTGAACGAGAGCGTGAGGGCTACACCGAGCGCGGCGTGCAATATCCTATTCGGTTGGGAAGAGCGTATCGGCATTGGCGATCCCCCTTTGCTGGAGCCAATAGAGAGGCCACGCGGCCTCGTGTTCATGATGCAAGGCGCGGATGCGCTTGAGATCTTCCTTTCCGGATGCTCCGACAAAGGAGAGCGCGACGGGACCGAGCGCCATATCGAAAAGCCTGCGGCCCTCGGGAGAGACGACGTAATAGTCGCGCTTCGGGATCGCGGTCGCGACGATCTCGATCTGCCGCTCGTTGAAGCCGATACGCTCGTAGAACTCGCGCGTCCCCGGCTCGCGGGCAGCACCATTCGGCAAGCAGATCTTGGTTGGGCAGGATTCCTTCAGCACGTCGATGATGCCGGATCGCTCGGCGTCCGAGATCGACTGGGTGGCGAGCACCACGGCGCAATTGGCCTTGCGCAGCACCTTCAACCATTCCCTGATCTTGTCCCGGAACACCGGATGGCCGAGCATCAGCCACGCTTCATCGAGAATGATCAGGCTGGGTGCACCGGTGAGGCGCTTTTCGATGCGTCGAAACAGATAGGTGAGCACGGGCACGAGATTGCGCTCGCCCATGTTCATCAGTTCCTCGATTTCGAAGCATTGGAAGGCGCCGAGCGCCAGACCGTCCTCCTCGGCATCAAGGAGCTGCCCCATCGGGCCATCGACTGTGTAGTGATGCAGGGCGTCCTTGATCTCGCGCATCTGGACGCCCGAGACGAAGTCGGAGAGGGAGCGGCCGCGGGACTCGGCCATCAGGCCCACCTGCCGTGAAATGGCATTGCGGTAGTCCGGCGTGATCGTCACGCCCTGCAGTGCCACCAGCATCTCGATCCACTCGGAGGCGAAAGCACGGTCGCTCTCGGTCGAGAGCTCGGCCAGCGGGCAGAAAGAGAGTGCCCTGCCCTCCCCTGCTTCCTCAGCATCGCCGCCGATCTGATAATGATCGCCGCCGAGCCCCAGCGTCAGCGGCAGCATCGAACCACCCTTGTCGAACGCGAAGATCTGCGCACCGGCGTAGCGTCGGAACTGGGCCGCGATCAATGAGAGCAGCGTTGATTTGCCAGAGCCGGTCGGTCCGAAGATCAACGTGTGGCCGACATCGTCGACATGCAGGTTCAGCCGGAAGGGAGTCGACCCGCTTGCGACCTGCATCAGCGGAGGCGATCCAACCGGGTAGAATGGACAAGGTGCTACCGGGCTGCCCGACCACACGGAATTGAGCGGGATGAGGTCAGCGAGATTGCGCGTGTTGATCAGCGGCTCACGGATGTTGGCATAGGACACGCCCGGCAGGCTGCCGAGAAAGGCATCGGTCGCGTTGATTGTCTCGATGCGTGCGCCAAAACCTTCGGCCTGGATCAGGCGGCGAATCGCCTCACACTTTTCCTGGAGACGCACCTGGTCCTCGTCGAACAGGACGACGACCGGGGTGTAATAGCCGTAGGCAACAAGTTGCGACGACGCCTCGGCGATCGCGTCTTCGGTCTCCGCCACCATCAGCATCGCGTCCTGATCGAGCGACCGCGATTGCGTCTGGAAGAGCTGGTCGAAGAATGGCCGCACCTTCTGCTGCCATTTCTTGCGCGTACGCTCCAGCCGGGTGCGTGCCTCCTCGGCGTCGAGGAAGACGAAGCGAGATGACCAGCGGTACGTCAGCGGCATCAGGTCAAGACTGTTGAGTATGCCGGGCCAGCTTTCCGCCGGCAGGCCATCGATCGCGACCACGCCGAGAAACCGGTTCTCGACCAGCGGCGTCAGACCGTGCTGCAGCTCGGCCGTCACCAGCCAGTCGAGATACATGGGGATCTCTGGCAGACGCACCGGATGATTTTCCCCGGTGATGCAGAACCGGATGAACTGGAAAAGCTCATCGTAGCGGGCGACGCGATGACCGCCGCGCTCCGGTGTTTCGCGTGTCATCATCCGTCTGATCGATACGACATTGGCGAGATACTGTTCGACCTCGCGGATCGACGTCAGAAAACTATCCAGCGCCTTGTCGGCATAAGTGGCGGATCTGCTGCCGATGTCCGAATAGACATAGCGCGTCAGTCCGGACCGCCTTGGCTCCGGTGGACGCCAGGTCAGGATCAACGCATGCCGGCTCTCGTAGTGTCCCTTCTCCCTCTGGAAATGCGCCCGCCGCTCTGCGTCGATGGCGCGGGTGACCGGATCGGGGAAATGACTGGCTTCGTCCGTTGGATAATCCCCCGTCGGCACTCTGACAGCCTCGACCTGGATCATCCAGCCGGAACCGAGGCGCGACAGGATGGCATTGATCTGCCGCGATACTTCGTTTCGCTCGGCGTCGGTCGAACTTTCACTGTCCGGGCCGGCAAAATACCAGCCGGCCATCAGCGAGCCGTCCTTCAGGAGGATGACGCCGTTATTGACCAGCCCGGCATAGGGAACGAGATCGGCAAAGGACGGTCCGGAATGGCGGAAGGATTTGAGGGCAACCATGCCGCGCTCCCTCAATACCTGCGCCACGGCGACGATGTCGCGCGGTAAAAGGTCCTGTAGGAGATATGCCGGATATAGACCCGGCGCATCAGCGGATCGGCCTTGGCCATCATACGAAGCGCTGCGACTGCGACCAGCCAGATTGCAATGCCGAACAGCGCCGCATACCAGGTGAGCACAACGAAGATCAGGATGACGGCGGCGAGCGCCGTGACGAGGACAAGTTCGCGATCGGCGCCCATCAACAGGTTGGGACGCGACAGCGCCCGATGCACCCGGGACCGAATGAGGTTTGAGCCGCCTTCAGCCACGATGCCCCTCCCCTGCCACGGATAGCATCGTCGCTGGGATAGAGATAACCGAAGCAAGACCTGCCGCGGCATGATGCTCGCCAATTGATGCGCCCGTTGCGCCAAACAGGCCGACGATCTGGGTGGCGCCGAGCAGAACGCCACCGACCAGGGCGACGTAGCAAAGGCGACGGGCAAAATCGTTGAGTTCGCCGCCGAAAATCAGCATGGCGCCGGCGATCGCGACTGCCGCAAGAGCTATGAACCCGGCGACGGGACCGGTAATCGACTGCTGGATCTGCTGTAGCGGCGATTCCCACGGAAGGCCGCCACCTCCGGAGGACGCCCATGCAGGCTCCGAAAGGCTAAACGAGACGGTGGCAAACAGTATCGCTGCCAGAATGGGATAGGTGTTACGCGACATGGCTGTCCTCATCGATCTGGGCATAGTGTTCGGTCTGGTAGTGGTTGTTGCGGTGTCCTTCGATGTGGATCACCTCGCGGACCCGCCTCCCCTTCCCCGTCCGCTCGATCGAGACCACGAGATCGACCGCCTCGCCGATCACCTCCTGCATTGGCTGCTGGCTCGCTTCAGCCGTCAGTTGTTCCAGCCGGCGTAGCGCCGACATCGCGGTGTTCGAGTGGATGGTGGTGACGCCGCCGGGATGGCCCGTGTTCCAGGCTTTGAGGAGGGTCAGCGCCGCGCCATCTCGGACTTCGCCGACGACGATGCGGTCTGGACGCAGTCGCATTGTGCTTTTGAGCAACCGCGCCATGTCGATCGTATCGCTGGTATGCAGGCAGACAGCATTTTCTGCGGCGCACTGGATTTCGGTGGTATCCTCGAGGATGACCATGCGATCGTCGGGTGCGCTCGAAACGATCTCGGCGATGATTGCGTTGGCGAGCGTCGTCTTGCCGGAACCAGTGCCCCCGGAAATGACGAGGTTCATGCGGGCCTCAATCGCGCTGCGGATGGCAGACGCTTGCGCCTCCGTCATCACCTTCGAGGACACGTAATCACTGAGGGGTATGAGACGCGACGCGCGGCGGCGGATGGTGAAGGCCGGGCTGGAGGCGACGGGCGGCAGCAATCCCTCGAACCGGTGTCCACCGATCGGCAGTTCACCGGAAATGATCGGTCGTTCGGTGTCGGCTTCGGATTGCAGGGCGTGGGCCACGCTGCCAATCACCACCTCGGCGGCTGCAGCGGTCATCGCTCCGGCTGGAGCCACCCCATGCCCCAGCCTTTCTATAAACAATCGGCCGTCAGGGTTGAGCATGATCTCGACCACGGTTGCGTCATCGAGCGCGACGCAGAGCTGGTCGCCAAGCGCATCCTGCAGCTTGCGGACGAGGCGCGGATGGGAGCGGAGCTGTGTCACGCAGCGCTCCGGATCTGGCCGACGGAATTCTGCGCGATGGAGGACTTGTAACCCGCCGGTCGAACGCGGTTGAAACTCTCCGGATCAGCTGGCAAGGAGCCGGCGATCGCGACCGTGTTGCCAATTTCCCTTGGCTCCCCCAGCCGCGTCATCGGCCAGCCGGCCCGGGTGAGGATCCGCTCGAAGCGAAGGTCGGTCGCCGTGACGATCTCGTCGTAGCCATTGGCCATCGACCACTCGATGATACCAGCGAACATGGTGAGCGTGGCGAGATGAAGCCTGCCCCCTCCCCTCGGCTCAGCCAGCGACGTGTCGACGCAAAACCGTGAACTCTCGACCATGGTCGGCGAGGCATTGAGTTTCCCACTCTCAAGGAGCTGAGGGAATGTTCTCTCCAGCATGGTTGGACCTTGTGCCGGCAGAAGGCGAGCGCATCCGACCACGCGGATGTCTTCGGTCACAGCCAGGATGTAAGTGGGATCGAGCGTGTCGTATTCGTCGAATTCGCCGGATTCAGTGACGGTGACATCCCATTCCAGGCGGTCGCGGAAGACCATCGCGCGAAGTCGGTGCATCTGTGCCAGTTCGTCGGAATGATGGGCGTATTGGTCAGGTGGAACGGTCAGGATCCGCATGTCGTTCTCCGCTTGTTTCGGACATGCGAAGAAAGATCACCTGAAAAACGATGTGGCCATCTGCAGATCTGCAGTCGGTGATTCTAGCTGTTGAACGATAAAAAGGCCGTCGACCGCCATGGCCTGGGTCAGCGAGAACGGCTGCTGCAACTGCAGATCTGCAGTTTCCACCGACTATACGCAACTGATGGAATCTGCCTAACTGGCGGAAAGATATCGCGGATTCGCTGAGCCGGGCCGATTCCCGGCAGATGCGTTAACTTGTTGTTAACCTTAAATGTCTTGCGGCGTGATGGGAATCGGATGATAGTTTCGCAGATGATGGCCTCAGAGCCATTTTTTCGAAAGTGAAGACCTCCGGGAAATAGTTCGCAAAATGAGCACTGAGCTGCAAAACAGGTTTGATATCGAGATCGCCCAGCAGGGGTCGAAGATCTCAAGCGCGTTGCATATGTTGCGCAGTCAGCAATACCCGCCGAACGCCCGCAAGGGATTGCGCAAGTTCCAGCTTGCTGAAGTCGCCGATTTCATGGGCGTGACGCAGACGCATCTGAGGCAACTCCATTCTGATGGCAAGGGGCCGGAGATCGAGTCGGTCAGCGGGCGCCGGTATTATACCGCGGACCAGATGCTGGAGCTTCGGGATTATCTCGAGGCAAACAAGAAGTCCGACAAGCGGTACTACGTGCCAAGACGCCGCGAGGGCGAACCGATGCAGGTTGTCTCGGTCGTAAATTTCAAGGGTGGCAGCGGCAAGACCACCACTGCCGCACACCTTGCCCAGTATCTTGCCCTGACCGGCCATCGGGTGCTGGCGGTGGATCTCGATCCGCAGGCCTCGCTTACCTCCCTCTTCGGGATCCAGCCGGAGCTTGACGACACTGCCTCCCTCTATGAGGCGCTTCGCTTCGATGACGAACGCAAGTCGATCGCGGACGTCATCCAGTCGACCAACATCCCGGGACTGGATGTGGTCCCGGCAAACCTGGTTCTCCAGGAATATGAATATGACGTGCCGTTGGCGATCTCGTCCAGGAAGGGCGAGGACGGTAGGCTGTTCTACATGCGGATCGCCAGTGCCTTGAAGCAGGTCGATGACAGGTATGACGTCGTCGTCATCGACTGCCCTCCTCAGCTGGGATACCTGACGATCACCGCACTCATGGCCTCGACAGGCATCCTCATCACCATCCATCCGCAGATGCTCGACATCATGTCGATGAGCCAGTTTCTGATGATGCTCGGCGGGATCATGGGGCCTGTCGCCGAGGCCGGGGCGGAGATGCGGGTGCAGTGGTTCCGCTATCTCATCACCCGCTTTGAGCCGACGGATATTCCTCAGGCCCAGATGGTTGGGTTCATGCAGTCGATGTTTGCGCAGCAGATGCTGAGAAACCACGTCCTGAAATCCACAGCGATTTCCGACGCGTCGATCAAGAAGCAGACCCTGTACGAGGTCGAGCGGGGCGAGTTCGTCCGCGCGACCTACGACCGGGCAATGGAAAGTCTCAATGCCGCCAACGCGGAAATCGTCGATCTCATCCATGGTGTCTGGGGGCGAAAATGAGAGACTTGTCAGCCGTTTTTTTTGCGAGTTTTCGAAGCGCGATGAATGGCTTGTCGCAATTGAACGTTCGTCCGGAGGCCGGCCATGTCGCGTGAAAATCCATTCGCCAAGCTGGACATGGCTGCCATCTCCGCGAGCCAGACGCCAACCAAGCCAGGGTACGGCATGACAGGAGCCGCAAAGACGGTTGTCCGCTCCATCGAGGATATGGCGGAGAACACCAAGAAGCTGATGGAAGGCGAGGTAATCGTCGATCTTGATCCGCTCCTGATCGATGCCTCTTTCGTTGCCGACCGTCTGTCCGACGATGGGGAGGAGTTTCAGGAACTGCTCCAGGCGATCAGGGAATCAGGTCAGACGACGCCTATTCTGGTTCGTCCAAGCTCGACGGACGCCAAGCGATATATGGTGGTGTTCGGCCATCGTCGCCTCAGGGTCGCGCGCGAGCTTGGCGTTCCGGTCAAGGCAATCGTCAAGAAGCTGGACGACACCACCTCCGCAATCGTGCAGGGCCAGGAGAACGCGGCGCGGTCAAACCTGTCCTTCATCGAGCGCGCCTATTTCGCCCAGAACCTGATTGCGTCGGGAATGACCAAGGAGACAGTTCGTTCTTCGCTTGCCATCGATGAAGCAATGCTCTCGAAGATGCTCGCGGTCGTCGAGGCAGTGCCGGCATCGGTTATAGCGGCCTTGGGTGCATCCAAGAAAATCGGGCGCGACCGGTGGCTGAGCCTCCGCCAGCTTGTCCTTGCCCCTGCCCTGTCCAAGGTTGCGATCGAGCACGTGGAGTCCGCCGACTTCCAGGCGCTCTCTGAAGGCGACCGCTTCGACAAACTCCATGACCACCTGAAGCGATACAAGGCCCGGTCAGCCGCCAAGAAGCCGAAGGCTGAATCCGCTGTTCGGGACTGGACCTCGACCGATCGCGCGTTGAACATGGTGATAAATGCGAAGGCAAAGAAGGTTGCCATCGAACTTACCAATGCTGAAGCAAGGCCGTTCAGCGAATGGTTGTCTTCACACATGGGTCGTTTGTACGAGGAGTACAAAGGATCGAAAACTGAAACGAACGGAGACTGAACCGCAAAAGAAAAAGGCCCCCAAACGGCTAACCGTGGAAGCCTCTCTCGTCATCTCTAGCAGGATCGAGAATCGCATTTCCCGGAATCACAGTCAAGAGTCTTGGCGCCGATTTGGTGAGCGGATTTCCTTTGCCTGAAGCAAGGTGAAAGAAAAATGCAGACGGGACATGTGACGACGCCCTTTGGGCGGCGGGCGATGTCGCTCGCCCTGGTACGAAGCCAGATGGCGATCGAGAATCCGCGGCCAGATGCGCGCATCGAGAAGTGGAAAGTCTTTCGAGACGTATGCGAGGCACGGGAACGCTTGGGAATCCAGGACCGGGCACTTGCCGTCCTTGATGCCCTTTTGACGTTTCACCCTCAGGCGGAGCTCGATTCGAGCCAAGGTCTGGTCGTCTTCCCATCCAATGCCCAGCTTTCTGTTCGGGCCCACGGGATCACCGAGACAACCCTGCGCCGGCAACTTGCCGCGCTTGTCGACGCGGGCCTTATTCTCCGGCGCGACAGCCCGAACGGTAAACGCTACGCGCACCGCAACAGGGATGGCGAGGTCGAACAGGCCTACGGGTTTGACCTGACGCCGCTGCTGGCTCGTGCCACGGAACTCGCATTGATGGCGCAGGACGTCGCAGCCGAGCGCGCGCGCTTCCGCCGCGCAAGGGAAGCGCTGACGATCTGCCGCCGCGATGTGCGCAAGTTGATCACGGCCGCCGTGGAAGAGGGCGCGGCCGGCAACTGGGACCGAGTGGAGTCTGAGTATGTCAGCATTCTCGCTCGTCTCCCTCGCTACCCGAGCCGCTCTCAGGTCGAGACTACGCTCGATGAAATGGAGATCCTGCGGGAAGAGGTGCTCAACATCCTGGAAATGCAGCTTAAAACGCAAGAAGTGCATGGCAATGCCATCCAGGATGACCGCCACATACAGAATTCAAATACCGAATCCATTAATGAACTTGAACCTAGCTCTGGAAAAGAACAGGGCGAAAAGGCGGCGGACAAACCTCTGACGAGGGACGAGCCGAAGGAAATACAGAAGACGGGACGCGAGCCGATCAAGGCGTTCCCGCTCGGAATGGTCCTTCGTGCCTGCCCCCAGATCACTGATTATGGGACCGGCGGGCGCATCGAGCACTGGCGCGAGCTCATGAAGGCAGCCGTTGTTGTGCGCTCGATGCTCGGCGTCAGCCCTTCTGCCTACGAGGAGGCGTGCAACGCCATGGGGCCGGAAAATGCAGCGGTGGCCATGGCCTGCATCCTGGAGCGATCGAATTTCATAACGTCCGCGGGCGGCTATCTGCGGGATCTCACCAGGCGCTCCGAGCGCGGGGAGTTTTCGCTTGGGCCGATGCTGATGGCTCTCATGAAGGCAAACGAGCAGGGAAATCGAAGGACTGCGTGATGTACGCAAGGCGCTACGGCCGGCAAGTAGGAAATTGGCCATCATCCCTCCGTGGAAAGGTCACTTGTCAGCCGTTTTTTTTCGTGATTTTCTCTTCGGATACAGGGAGTTACTGGCGCTGAACGTCAGTTCCGAGGGGCGTCAAATAGATGAAATGGATCTAACCCTTCGAGTGGGCGCATCGTTCTACCTACTTTGCGCAAGGATTTGGGTGAGAGGCTAAAGAAAGATGGTTGCTCTGACATCGACAGTGGTGGAGGTGGACGATGACGTTGTGGGTCTGCAATGGTCGGTAAGTGATTTCGAGGAGCTTGCTAAGCTAATTGCGGTGATTGCTCTCGGGCAGGCCCAACACGCTGTAAGGATTATCGATGCCCTTGAGCCTCATGGTCCGGCCCTCTCAGACGAGGAGCTTTTCCGCGGAGCGCGAGGTCAGATGTCGATACGTGGGCAAACGGATGCGCAGAAAGAGGTCTCGCGCTACCATCGAGACGGCTTCCTATTTGAGTGCATCTCTTGGATTGTTGCCCGACAGTCGAGCAGTTCCCGGACCTTCATGAAAGATCCGCACATTGCTGCCACCACGCAGGGGCTCGACGGCCTCGCGATCGAAATGCATCCAACTGAGCCTACGATGGTTGGTGCGACAATATTTGAGGATAAATGCACCGAAAGCCCGCGGCAGAAATTCAAGGGCGAGGTGCTGGTGACCTTTGGGGAGCATCACACCAGCAAACGAGCGCGCGACCTGGTTGCCAACGCGGTGAGCTTGATCAAGGAGAGCGGCCTTAACGGCACAGAAGCAACGAAGGCGGCTGCCAGGGTTGTGGACAAGAGCTTTCGGACCTATCGAGCCGCCCTGACCGTTGGACCCGAGATATCAACGACCAAGAGACGCAAGAAGCTCTTCAAAGGCTACAATGGACTGGCGGATATCACCAAGGACCAGCGCATTGGAGCGACACTGATCGTTGACGATCTGCGCAATTGGTTTCAGGAACTAGCTGAAGAAGTAGTCAAAGCACTCAACGAATTTGAAGCGGCTCATGTTTGACATTCGTACATCGGAACTCCTTCGCGCCGCGCCCAGTTTGCCCGAGTTGGATGCCCAGCAAATCCCTCAGATGTTGACGCGACACTATGCCGAGCTCGTCTCGGCAAGGCTGAAGGGGGAAGATGATACGTCTTCCGACCAGGAAACATGGTCGCTTGATCGTATCGCTGACGCCTACGAAATTGTTGCGTCTATCGAAGAGGATCCCGAACTTCGCCGGGCAGCGGCCTTCGTCGCGGGTACAGCTCAGCAGATTATCGCACGGCGATCGACCGGACCTGCCGAGGCGGGTTATACGACGCCGATCAGTCGCGATGGAGTGGATCCTACCGTCTCGGCTGCCGTCCTCTTCCTCGGGGCGGAACAATATGCTGACGCTTACGAGGCCGGAGCGTCACTTGCCCGGAGCCGGGCGCCTTATGAAATCCGGATCCTCGGCGACCACATTCGTGATTTGGTTCAAGGACGGCTCACCTCGATACTTGATCGGGCCAATAGATGGCGCATCGATGCGCCGATAACGGGTACGATCCAGACCCGAGCCCTTCGGAGCCTGGCATCGGCTTTGGTCGAAGGCATTGAGAGACTTGCCGCGAGCCTAATGTCGGTCGCGGTCCCAGAAGCGACGCCGGGAAGGTTCGCTACCGCTCAGGATGCTTTTCGCAAAGTCATTGAACTCTGTTCAAACGCGGAGCCGGGCGACGAGGAGATACTCGGTGGCAACCTCCGCACAGCCTATGCGGGGCCAGCGCATCTTGCCTCCATGCTGCTTTCGGCGGCTGATGCCATTAACCAGGCAGCGCTCACAAAATTACCTCCGCCCGATGGCGCGGACGCAAGCTTTTGGCAACGATGGCTTACATTCAGGGCCGAGGATGCACCTTATGTTTGGCGGAACCACAGGGAAGCTATTGGGCAGGGATTTTACCAGACTGGAAATTCCGCAGTTCTCGTTCTGCCGACCGGAGCTGGCAAGACAACTATCAGCGTTCTGAAGATAGCGGCGACGCTCGCTCGTGGGAGAAAGGTTATTTTCCTTGCGCCCACGCACGCCCTCGTCGAACAACTCACCGACGACTTGCAGAAGATGTTCCCAGCCGACAAATTTGGGCTCGAGGTTTCCAGCGACTACGATTCCCTACTTCTTGAAGATGCACAGCTGCAGGACATTGAGGTCATGACACCGGAGCGGTGCTTGGCGATGCTGTCTTATTCACCGGCGTCGTTCCAAAAGGTTGGATTGCTGGTTTTTGACGAATGCCACCTCTTGAGTGCGGAATCGGGAAAAATCGGTCGTGCGCTAGACGGGATGCTATGCCTGCTGGCGTTCAGCGCCGCTGTTTTAGATGCAGATATGCTTTTCCTCTCCGCGATGCTCAAGAACGGTCCAGAGTTTTCCGGATGGATTGAGAAGCTCACTGGTCGGCACTGCCTCGCGGTCGATCTCCTCTGGAAGCCAAGCCGCCAAGCTCGTGGAGTCGTCACATACGAGGAAAATGAAATCGTCCAAGGGCTTACAAAGGCGAAAGCCGTCCAGAGAGCAAAAAACGCGCAAGAGAAGAAAATTGCGAAGGGGCTGCGTGCAGCGGCGGAACGTGAGATCGTCGCGCAGCCTTACGTGGTCTGGGGCTCCAACATAATTGGACAAAATCAACAACCTCTCATGCATTCACAAGCATTTCGGACGGCACCTTTCAATTGGGGGGTGGCTTAAAGGGAGGAAGGATCTGGGCAACCCCTAACGCCAACGACGTTGCTGCAGCCATCGCGTTGAGCGCCCACAAAAGTGGCCTCAAAACTATTGTTTTCGTCAACACAAAAGCTGATGCTGTCGGAACAGCAAAGAAGATTGCCGCTGAATTGGGCGGAGCTGTCGTGCTAAATGAAAGCGAAGTGTCCCTATGGGATGCTCTCGTGCTGGAACTCGGCGACGCAAAGCATTCCATCTTTGGCGAACCGAACTTTGGTGCCGTGCCGCACAATTCATCGATGCTTCGGCTGGAGCGCGCTTTGTCTGAGCGGTTGTTTCGTCGGAGCGACGGTGCGCGCGTGATCGTAGCTACGCCTACTCTTGCGCAAGGGTTGAATCTTCCCGCGAATCTCGCCGTGTTGGCGGGTGACAAGCGCTCGAGCGCAACAGATCGGAAGCGGGAAGCGCTTGAGGCTCATGAACTGCTGAACGCCGCGGCACGTGCAGGCAGGGCTGGGCATTTGGCCAATGGCGTCGTCATCTTGATTCCCGAACCCATCACCACGTTCAAGCCGGGAAGGGCTCTGAGCGCTGATTTGAGGGGTAAGCTGAAGTCCGTCCTGCCTGAAGACGATCGTTGTGTCACGATTACAGATCCTCTTGAAGTGGTTCTGGACCGCGTGATGCAGGGGAAGCTGAATGATCGCCAGGTAACCTATACAATCAATCGCCTCGTGTCGTTGAGCGCGACGGACGTAGATGTCGCATCCACAGATAACTTGATGTCACGGTCATTCGGTTTCTTTCTAGCGGAGAAAAAGAAAAAGCAGGAAGACTACTTGAAGAAGGTTGAGGAACTGTGGGACTTTGCGAGGGAGGCGGTCGAGAACGATCCTCATGCCGTCGTTATATTGATGGCGTCTCAGAGCGGGCTTCCGCTGGACATTCTGGAAAACCTCAGGATGCGCCTGGCCGACGAGTTGGGCGACTTGCCGACGACCATCGAGGGATGGATTGGATGGGTGTTCACCTGGCTGAAGGAAGATACTGATGCGCGCGAGCATTTACTGAGAGATGTTGAGAAATCCGCGATATCAGCGGCAGGGAAGAAAGCTGGTTCTCCGCTCAGTGCGTCCGTGCTAGATATCCTTCAGCCTGGCATTGTGGCCTGGATCACTGGCAGACCGATAAATGAGATCCAGCGTGCTTTGGGTGGCAACCCAGACGGCACGCCCGAGAGTTCGAAGATGTGCCTGCGGGCGCGGGAATTAATAGCTACATTCATTCCCCGTGGGCTCTCGTTTGTAATTGGCGTAGTTGCACGAATGACTGAAGAGCTCGAGGCACATAAGTCTCAGCCGCTGCTCGAATTGGAGTTGCTGCAAAGCCTTTCAGGAGCGGTCCGCCGAGGGTTTAACACAGTCGGAAAACTCCAGTTCGCAAATGGACGTCGCGAAATCTTGGGTCGCGTGCAATTGCATAAACTGTATGAGGAAACTTATGGTTTTTCGGACGACGAGTTCGATGAAGAGTTATAGGGCAGCTATGCGACTCGTACCTCCTCACTTTATGGTGTTCTTCAATTTCAACTCTCACGTTCGGATGAGCCAACGAAGTCTATACCGAATCCAACTTGACCGAGCGGATATCAAAAATGCTGAGGCCTTCACGATTGGCGAAACCGGTATCGCCTAACCATTGTTTATGTTCGATACCGGGCTTGAGAATTGTCCCGATGTTGAGCCCGACAATCATTGCCATCCTGTTCTTGCGAACAGCTTCCTTTTGAACGGTGAGGAGGTCTTGCCAGCGGCTTTGCGAATTGATGGGCATTAGGCCAGCGGAGGTAGAGAGCGCTACAATGTAGCTACCTTCATGGCCATGATCAGAAAACGGCTCACTAGGTGGGTAATAGAGCAGTCTATTCAGGGCTACTTCCTCCGAATTTGACTCTGGCTCGGGCGAAAAATACCCTCCTTCTCGTTTGTCCTCCCGTAGAGGGTCTCCACGAGGTGTCGTAATCGTGACAATTGGTCCATCGACGTTTTCTATGGGCTGCCGCCTGATACGCAGCAACTCGGCTCGGCCAAAGCCCGGGACGAGTGACATAATCCAACGGGTTGCGATCGCGTTTTTATGGCCAGCAAATTCATTCTCGGTAAGTTCCCGTCCTTCGCCTGGGGGATCCCAAAGCAATGCCACCGGTATTCTCGGTCGTCGATCCGTTGCCCAGAAGTTGGCGCAGACCCAATCTCTGTTCGCAATCTTTACTCCATGTGTGTCGCGTATCTCCACGCGCGCAAACTGCGCTTTGCCGCTAGCCACGCATTTTGGCTGCGTCGGGCCCCAGAGAGTGTCCGCCTCACCGGTCAGAGCGCCTTTTGCTTCGCCCAAGGCGTAGCCGCGACGCTGATGATCCCAGGCAACCCAGTCGGGAATATCGCCGGATGCAATTCGATTGACGGTAACGCCGTTCGTTAAGGTAGTAATATCTCTCCTTAGTGGAATGAAATACGACAGGGTGAGATTGGAGCTTAGCACTGCTCGCGCGAAAAACCTTCCGTAGAGAGCTGAATATGCGCGTCGGATTTCGGCGCTGCTGCCGAGATCATCCCTCCACCTTAGCCAAACACGGTCAGTTTGACTTAGTTGGTTTCTGAACAGGTTTTGCCATGCGACTGACATAAAGCCAGTCTGGAGCGTTTCTTCGGATGCGCTTAATGCGGCTCGCCACAGACTTAAGGCGTGTGGTCCATGTCGGTTCGAACGATGACCTGGGCCGTGATGAACACGTAACCAAAGATAGCGACTGCTGGATGGCATAGACACTCCCGATGGGTAAGGCTGACGCCCCTAACTCGATCGTCACGTGTTGCATAACCCCGCGAGGAGAGGGAGACGTAAAACCAACGCACTACAAGGAGGTTCAACGGCAAAGGCAAAAACGCGCCTGCTTTTTGTTGCCTGGAAACAGTTAAGAGGCAGTTGAAGACGAGAGCGCCAGTTGATGGACAGCTTTGCTGCTATCTGACTTCAAATGAGACGAGCAGCGCGACCACTGCGCTGCGTCTCGCTATTATAATAGCTGGACGCCTGCTGGACCGAACGATGCCTGGATTGCTCCATCGCTTCGGGCAAGGGAATGCCGCGATTGGCGGCCTCGGTCAAATAACCAGACCTTAGCCCATGTGCGGAATACTCCCCCGCATTGAGCCCGGCCATCTCCGCCCGCTGCTTGAGGATCGCATTGACCGACTGCGGATCGAGCGCTCGTCGGGAGACGGTTCCCCACCTGCCGATCGCCCGAAACACGCTGCCCTTTTCGATCTTTGCTGCCGCCATCCAGGCATCCAAAGCCTCGACTGGTCGGCCTGTGAGATAAACGACGTCATCACTCTCGCCGGTCGAGGTCTTGGTGCGGCCGAGATGAATGGCAAGAGAGGGGAGGGGAGGGCCGTCTTCGACCTCGATCGGTGGCTCGACTGTCAGCTGCTCGACGCGTAGCCTGGCGATTTCGCTGCGTCGACGGCCGCCGGAAGCAAAGGCGACCATCAGGATTGCCTTGTCGCGTAGATCGCGCAGGCTGTCTGACTCACACGTCGCCAGCAGCTTTGCCAGAACGTCGCCAGTGACGGCCTTTGCGCTCTTGCGCGCACGGGTTCGCGGAACGGCGCGCACGGCCAGACGAATGGCTGACTTAAGAGCAGGGGAGGCGAAGGCGCCATGGAGGCCGCGCCACCTGGTCAGCGTCGACCAGTTTGCCAGCCGCCGGCGCACCGTCGATGGCGCATGCGGGCCGACGGATCGCAGAAAACCCTGGCGCCGGAGGTTTTCATCGACCGCAGTTGGCATGCCGTGGTCGGGATTTGTTGCGCGCTTTTCCGGATCCCAGAGGTGATGGGCGACAAATTTCAACAGTAGTGCTTCCGGTGCGGGCCAGGGAAGAGAACTGCCGGTGGACGCCAGCCCCCAGGCTTCGAGGTAAGCGAGGTCGGATGTGAGCGCGCGCAGGGTATTGTCACCCATGCCCTGATTAACGAGATGGCGTAGCGTCTCGACGTCCTGATCGGTCAACAGCTCGGCGAGCTCGTCGCGGCGTTCGAGCGGCAGGACGGACGCAATGGTATCGAGCTCTTCGGCGCGCCGCTCGACGGACGTCTGTGATGACTTCGCTTTGGCCACGAGAGGCTCCGGAATCGCGGGTTTCAGCGGCCGCTGGGACCGTGATTTGCCCCGATTTTCCTCGTGTCGATCCGCTTGATTAAGCGGAATCAATCTCGTTGGGATAATTCAGTTTATTGCCTGCCAGGATCATTGGAATTTTCCGTATTCGCCGGAATTCCCCGTTACGGACATGCAAGGTTAGCGTAATCAATCTTTCAAAGGGAGAGGTGTGACGCAGCTTAAAGGCTGATAAGACCGAACAAAGGGTACCGGACACAAGAAAAATGACCAGAGAAGAAATTCTTAGCTACTCTCAAGCGGTTTGCGACGGCCTTCGCGAGGACGAAGACGGAGTTAGACGAGAGGTTCTAACGCACGCAGGAAATAGATGGTCGCTCGGCGTGATACACACTCTCGGGGTTTATGGCAGGCTTCGACACGCGGAAATTGGAAGACGAATGCACGGTGTCACGCAACGGATGCTGACCCGTACCCTGCGTCAACTGGAAAGAGACGGTCTCGTCACGCGCTACGATCTGGTTGAGATGCCACCTCGCGTAGAATATGAACTCACGGAATTGGGCATGGGTCTTCTTATTCGCATGATCCCACTTTGGACATGGGTCGTGGAGAATTCCGACCTGTTTCGAAAATCACGCGAGGATTATGATTCTCGTCCGCCAGAGAAGCCTTCCTGGCAGACGTTTTAATATGAGGGCTGCGGCCGCTCGGCTAGGACCGCTGAGTACGCCGGGTGCTTAGGGCTATCTAGTTGCTGCGAAGGTTCGCGTTAATCCAATCGGACACATCCGTGACCTTAATGCCTTCGCGTACGTTGAAAGTGCTGGCCTTGTCCCATGCCATTCCGCGCCCGATGCCAAAGGCTGCTCGGTATTTGCGCATCATGTTTTGGGGGTCATTTGCCAGTTCTTCCATAAGAGCTGGAACAGTCCATTCGGACCTGTTGAAGGGCCGGTTCAAACCCGCCTCCAGCTTTTCAGCGAGCTCGCCATAGGTAACGGTATCACCTGCCAGGAAGACAATTTCGTTGCTGATGGTCGGCTCGTAGAAGACGATCTCAGCAGTGAGTACGCCGATGTCGTCGGGCGTCGTCACCGTGACAGCCGTATCGAAGCTGCCCAAGGCTTTCACGGCGTTCTTTTCCAGATCAACAACACCGAATTCCGGCTCGAAGAGATAGCTCATGAACATGCCGGTGGAAATGATGACCCATTCGGTCTTATCCTGTGAGCGCAGAAGTTCGCGGACATCAAGCTGCGCGTCGAAGATGTCCTGCGGACCGCCTCGACCGATCGCCTCGAAATCGACGCCGAACTGCCAAGGGAAATAGCGCGGTATTCCGGATTGCAACGCCGCCTTGGCGAGTTTCATCGGGGTGTTGATCCCCGCCGCATAGCCCGTGCAGCCAATGACGGTATCGTACCGTGAAAACAGGGATGCCAGCTCGTCGATTGAGCTCTTCACCAGATCGCCTATGACGATCTCTATGCCCAAGTCACGGATCTCGCGGACGTCCCGCTGCTTTGTCGGCGCGCTGGACTCCACGGCGCTGGCGCGCAGCAGGACGCTTATCTTTGCTCCTTCGATGACCTTTGCGCGGCTAGCCAGATTGCGCAGGACAGGCATCCCAAGCTCACCTGCACCGAGCACGAGGATGTTGCGTGATTTCACGCCGGAAACGAAGTCATTCATTTTTCAAGCCTCTTTCAAATCGAATGAGGCCTCTAATTGGCGATATTGAATCTCAGTAAAAGAAGGCACACGGATGATACTCCATCGAAAACGATGACGGACAGCGATCCGTTGTGTTTCTCTTTGTCGAGTGACGGCATGTCTTCTTTGGACGACAGCAGCCATTTTCGGTAGAATGGCGTCCGAGACCAAGCGTCTTTCACCTGTCATTCTTGGGGAGCATCCTGACATCTGCAGCAATTGACCAAGGCGAAGCAGACACGTTGGCGAGGAAGCCCCAATGGTGCAGACACCTGACAAGATGCTCAACAGGGTGACAGCTTGGCAAAAGGCTGTGGTTCGCGAGGCCGTCATTCGGCCCCTCGCGTTCGAAAAGAAACTGAGCGCCGCGGAGAGATTTGCCGCGTGCCGGGAGTTGGGTCTCAAAGCCACAAGGTTCTATCAGCTGCTCGGTCAATTCCGGCGAAAGCCGGTGACCAGTTCATTGCTGGATGAAACGCCCGGTCCGAAGAAGGGAAGGCGGCTGCTGTTGTCGGAGCAGGAAGACGCAGTCGGCTGCGCCATCCAAGAAATCTATTGCCGCCGCGAGCGACCGACGATCACCGCCGTCCATGATCATGTCCGGTTCATTTGCCGTCAGCGAAACATATCTGCGCCCTCCTGGAAGGCCGTGAAGGTTCGAATTGATCGTTCCGACCAGAGGAAGTTGGCCAAAGCCCGTGAGGGTGCTAGCGTCGCCCGTCAGCAATACGTGCCGGTTGTCGATGAGTATTCAGTCGTGCACGCGCTGGAAGTCGTGCAGATCGATCACACGTTGGTCGATCTCTTTGTTGTTGACGCTGTAAACCGCCAACCATTGCAGCGCCCTTGGCTGACCTTGGCGATAGATGTCGCCAGCCGCATGGTGGTCGGCTTCTATCTGAGCCTTGAGCACCCATCGTCAACATCTGTCGCCCTGGCCATCCGGCACATGGTCTTGCCGAAGGCTTCGTGGCTCGTGGAGCAAAACGTGGTCGGCGACTGGCCTGTCTATGGTTTGCCCACCGCCATTCATCTCGACAATGCTCGGGAGTTTCGGGGAAAGGCACTTGCTTGGGGAACGGCCGAGCACGGCATAAAGCTCATCCATCGACCGGTTGCTCGCCCACATTACGGTGGCCATATCGAGCGGCTTATCGGCACGATGATGGGTGCCGTTCACTTTCTGCCCGGCTCAACGTCGAGCGATATAAGCGCTCGTGGCGACTACGATCCTCAAAAACATGCTGTCATGACCTTTGACGAGCTGGAGCGATGGCTCACCCTCGAGATCGTCGGCCGCTATCACGCCGATGTCCACCGTGCGCTAAAGATTCCGCCTCGGCTGGCTTGGGAAGATGCCGTCCTCTCGCGTGGGGGGCCTCTGCGGCTTCCCTACGACGAACATCGGTTCGTCCTGGATTTCCTGCCGTTCGAGGAACGCGTCATCCGTCGAGACGGACTGCACCTGTTCGGCCTCAAATATTGGGACGATGTCCTGAGCCCATGGACCGGTGCGCCGGATAAGATGCGCGTCCGATACGATCCTCGGGATATTTCCTGCGTGTTCGTCGACGGGCCAAACGGCGAAAACTGGCCGGTTCGGTTTGCAGACCTCAGCCGGCCACGGATCACGCTCGGGGAGCACCGGCAAGCCGTGGCCGCTTTGAGGGCCCGTGGTTTTCAATCGGTCGATGAGCATCTGATTTTCGAGACCATCGAAGCCCAACGTCAGCTTGTCGAGGGGGCAAGCCGCCAAACGCGAAGCATCCGCCGCGGAGCCGAAAGACGGTCGCGAGCGCTGGCAGCGACAGACTGGAACGAGGCAGAACTGACGGATGATGCCGACGACGAGGATTTCTCCGATTTGGCGCCCTTGTCGGTGGAGGAATGGTCATGACGGGATATTCCCATCTGCTGCCTGCCTATCGCCAGTATGCCGAGATGGGGATTGAAGAACGGATCGCCTGGATCCGTGCTGATCGTTGGTTGGAAACAGCCGATGCGAGGGCCGCGCTGGCGAGGCTTGAGGATCTGCTCACCTATCCGCCAAGGGACCGAATGCCCTGTCTGCTTCTCTACGGCGATACTGGTATGGGAAAGACCAAGATCATTCGAAAATTTCTTCGGGATCACCAGCCCGTCTTCGATCGTGGAACGGGTGTCACGAGCATGCCGGTCGTGGCGATGCAGATGCCGGCCGAACCCGTCGAGCGCGATGTCTACGGAGAACTCCTCAATGCATTGAGTGCACCAGGTCCAAGTGGAGACGCGACCTACCGACTGAAGACCACGTGCCGGACCTTGATGCGAAGGATAGGGGTACGGATGCTGATCATCGATGAGATCCATGCCATGTTGACGGGGACATATCGGCAGCAACGGGTCTTCCTCAACGTAATCCGCTTTCTGGCGAACGATCTGAAAGTGCCGTTGATCTGCGCAGGCACCGATCTCGCCCGGCAGGCGTTGTTGACGGATCCGCAGCTTGCCGAAAGGTTTGAGGCCTTTCACCTGAAGCGCTGGTCCAATACGCCGCAGCTCGCCCAATTGCTCGCAAGTCTCGGGAGCATACTGCCTCTACGCGAGCCATCACAGCTCGGGACCGCAGCGTTGCGTCGCAAGGTGTTGGATATGACCGACGGCGTCACGGTGCGAATTTTTCGCTTGATCGAGACAGTTGCCGTCGAAGCCGTCCGAAATGGCAAAGAGGCGATCACCTTGGAGAGCTTCGACGGCGACAACTTGATCCTGCCGCTTGTTGCGATGGCGCGGCGCACTGAAGGCCGCCTGCAGCGACGTGCAACCCAGTGAGACCGGTGCGGCTGCTGGCTTTGGCTCCACGACCCTTTGAAGATGAACTCCTAAGCTGTTGGCATTGGCGGGTGTCGAGCCATTATTCTTGCTCACCTCGGCAGGTGGAAAACTGGATAAGTGGGGGCTCGGTAGGCCCTAACCCGCATCTCTTTCGCCACGATGTTTCGGCCGACCAGCCCGCAACCCGTTTATGGGCGCTTGCCTGTCGCCTGCGTCAAGTCGATCTGGAGCGGCTGTCTTTGCAAAATACCGGGCGCAGCGGGGCTTCATTCGTGAGCGATCCCGCCCATCGAGGCGTTTGTCCGACATGCCTGGATGAAGACGCAGAAGAGGGGAGGGATCACTATTGCCGGCGATCTTGGGCATGTGTCGAAGCAGTTGCCTGCCCCCGCCACAAGATTGGCCTCGAGATTAACTGCAGTGGGTGTTTCCGTAGTGGTCTGTTTCAGTTTCGGTCCACACCTGTTGGCGTTGTCAGACTGTTTTGCCGTGATTGCGATGCGATTGTCTCGGCGCGGCGGTTCCCGCGCCGCGATCAAACAGACCTGCTGCAGGTTGCTTCGTTGGTAGGTGAGGCTATCGGCAAGGGTGGGTCGGAGTTTGAACGTATCGACGCGGCAAGCCGCTTTCTCTGGTCGCCTCGGCCGGAGGGGATGCCATACATCGCCGCGCTGGGCTTATCACTGCCTTATGGTCAGCGGCCGTCAGTCGCGAAAGGCGCGGCGCCGCTGGCCAGCCTTCCACCGGCATGGCGAGCTGTAACCATTAGACCATTGCCAACCTCCTCTTTCAGGTGGCTCCCAAAACGGTTCCGCTCTCTTCCTCCGTTCGCGAAGCCTTTCGGCAATTCGAGCAAGGGCCGACCGAAGAGTGTCATCAGGCACCTCCACCAACGCGGACGGCGTCAGTCGTGAATCTCCGTGCGGAAACCGAATACCGGCAGTTGGCACGCGGCATTATCCAAAGCGAAGGCTGGAAATCTTTGCCATCCAAAGCAGGGCGCGCAAGAAACCGGGCAATCGGCAAGCTGATGCTCCGCGCCCTCAATGACGAATGAGGCCAAACCGATGTGCCTCATCCAGCAGGTGGCGAACGGAGGAAGGCTGCCATTTCCGCCCACCGCGCGCCGGCCGCTCACCCATTTGATCCAGTTGGGCGGCAATATCGCGCAGTGACAGGCCGGGATCAGCAATGGCAATCGCTGCAACGAGCTTCATCAGGTGATCTTCCGGGGCACGACGGGGCGAGCGCGCCAGAAGCTCGGGATCGACCAGCTTCTCGCGGACCATCCGATGCACTGCGCGGCGCAGCCGTTCGACCGTCCAGTCATGGCCCCGGCGATTGAGTACCCGGACGACATTGTCCCAGCTGTGTTGGGGCCGCAGCTGCCGCACCATCGGCAGCCAGGTTTGGGCGGAGGAGATCAGCTCGTCGAGATAGAGTTTTTCTCGTGCCCTCGACACCGCCTTGATCGCCTCTGGTCGCCGCTCTCGGAGTCCCGGATTGCCCGGTAGCTTGCCACGCGCTTTTGCCGCCTTGATGCCAGCTTTGGTTCGTTCGGCGATCAGAGCTCGTTCGAGCTGTGCGACGGCGCCGAGCACCTGGAGGGAAAACATCCCTTGTGGCGTGGACGTGTCGATAGGATCGCGGATTGATCGGAAATGAACACCGCGCTCTTCAAGGTCCTCGATCACCTGCAACAGGTGGCTGACAGAGCGGGCGAGGCGATCCAGGCGGACGACGACGAGCACATCGCCGGCAGTCAGGTCTCCGAGCAACCTTGTCAGCACCGGTCGAGCTCGTGATGCGCCGGATCCGTGCTCCTGAAAAATCCGATCACAACCGGCGGCGCGCAACTCGTCCATCTGCGCATCATGGACCTGATCGTCGGTCGAGACGCGGGCATAACCGATAAGCCGTTTGGGGCTCGGCGCTGGATTGGCGGCATGCCGTCTTGCCATGTTTTTCTCGTGCGCTTTTCAGGTGCTTTGTACAGATAAGGAATGCGCGAGAAAATGAACAGTTGCAAGCATGTTTTATAGCTCAAATGCAGCCTCGCCAGACTCGACACGCGATGGCAAATGGGCGCAGACCCATCAACTGCGTTAAATGCATTCTGGTGGCTATCTGAGGCGGAAATGCAGGAAATTAGGGCATTCCGGAGAGGGGAGAGGGAAGAAGCGCCGCCCGAGGGAGAGATTGCTTGGGACGTCTGCTTCAGCTCGAGAGGAGATGAGCGCTCAACGCGGCTCTAACAGCCGCAGTTATTCCGCCGATCCTCGCCCAAATCTTCCTGAAAGGCCGGAAAATCAGGCGTTTCCGCTCATCCAGGCCGACCGACAATGTGGTTTTGCGACTCGTGTCGACCTACCATCGATAAACGCTGGTTATCGATAGTTATAATACCGACCGCCGATCATACCATGTGATGAACTCCAAGATTTAGATAGAGTTCCTTTAGCAAATCATTTACCATGATTTCAATGGCTTACGATCTCGCGAAAATCAGCATGACAGCCCTGATGCGACCGGCTTTCGACGCCGGTGTCGCGCTGACCCGTCTCGACGAGCGCATTGCCCGATCCCCGGTCGGCCAGGGATGGGTCGAACGCCAAAACTTCGCCGATGCCTGCGCCTCGCTGTGGATCGACGGCGAGCTCGTCCACCTCGAAGACCTCGTCCTCCACGACGCCACCCGCGATATTCGCACCCCCACCCATGAGCTGACGATCGCCCGCGACGTGCTGCGCACCCGCCGGCGGATCGCCGGCCAATCCCCCGATTGGGCGCTCTCTGCCGACGGCATCCGCTCGCTGCGGAAAACCGTGGAGATCACGACGGCTGACACGGAAGAGGCGCAGACGATCGGTGCCATCTGGGGTGCGGTCACAGTCGATCCGGAAGGGGAGGGGGACGCCGACGACGTCGAAAATCTACCCGGCGTTGACTACGCCGCAATCGATGCTGTCCTGGCCCGTTCCGGAGCTGCGATCGAGAACGCAACGCGGCTCGGCCGTGGCGGCGGCCAAGAGAAAGATCCGATCATCTACGATCTCGACTGGGATGAGGACGCGCGGCTCGAGGAATGGCGCGCTGTGTTGCGTCAGGTCGAAAATTTGCCGGCGGTGTTGCAGGCGATCATCGCCCTCGATGCGTGGAATGAATTGTCGGTGCTGCAGCATGCGCCTTGGCTGGGCCGGTTATTGTCCGCTTCGATCCTGCGCCAGGCCGGCATTACCACCGGCGCGCATCTGGCCGCCGTCAATCTCGGCCTGAAAACCATCCCCGTCGACCGGCGCCGGCATCGCGATCGGGAGACCCGGTTGCTCGCCATCGCGCATGGGTTGCTTGCGGCCGCCGAGATCGGGCTGAAGGAGCAAGATCGGCTGGCGCTGGCGCGAACACTGATGGAGCGAAAGCTGGACGGGCGGCGGACCTCGTCAAAGCTGCCCGAGCTGATCGAGCTGGTGATGGCAAAGCCATTGGTGTCGGCCGGGATGGTGGCGAAGACGCTTGAGGTGACGCCGCAGGCGGCGCGGCGGATTGTTTTGGAGCTGGGCTTGAGAGAGATGACGGGGAGGGGGAGGTTTCGGGCGTGGGGGATTTTGTGAGCAGATCACTCGGTTCGACAACCAAAGTCTTACACAGACGGAGGGCGCTTCGGAGAACGAGGAAAAAATGCCCGTCGAGCAGAATCGCGCACTAGCAGGCGCTTTGGTACTCGACGGAATGGCTGGGGATCTTTGTAACCACTCTCAGGTCAATGGAGCGCCGACTGTAGTAGGAGATACAAGCGAAAGCTTTTGGGTTTCATCACCTAACCATACGGTGTCGCCAGGCCTTGTTCGTTAAGTTGCTTCAGAAGATGAATGCCGACTTGATTGGAAGTTAAAACAAAGTGGCTTCTCCAGGCGGATTCAGGCGCTTTTGCGCCCAGTGGGTCCGGTAGCTGCTCGAACTCGAGGAAAGATCGTAGGATCGCCACTGTCTTGGGGGAAGCACTGCCGTGTCTTGTGGCGACCAACTCATTCGTGCCCCCGAAAGAGGACAAGGAGATAAGCTTATCCGCGGCAAAGGTCGGCCGTCCTTGCATTGCAGACCGGGCTATGAGCACCGTTCTCACTGACCAGGCGATGCGTTTGGCCACGAGAATCGGCGGAATTGATTGGTGATGATGCACAAGATACCAGCCTAAGTCGCCTCCATGGCGAACTTCGGCCTGATAGGACAGCTTGGGCTTGAAGAGGCCACGAAGAACTCCGAGCACGCCGTTTGGATCGAGGACGCTCTTTGCCTCCAAAACAATATGGTACGCAAAAAGGTCGCCGTGAACCGCTTTGTTTTTCAACAACGAGAGCGGATAATAAGTCATTGAATGATGACCATCGGTAACGTGATAACTGCGGTTCTCGTCAGTGACCATTAACAGGTCGTGATCTGAGTTCTCTTGCTGATCGCCTCGTGCCCAACTTCCATATAGAAAAATGGCCTCAATAGTCATCTCGAGCACCCAATCTTGTTAGGCATTGGCTCATTTGCCGAGTGCCCGTTTGATTGCCTGCTTGGAGAGAAGACGCGTCGCCTTGATTGTCTGGTCCACAATCTCGCGATTCAAGAGCACAAGCTGCTGCTTGGAAGGATGGAGTTTTCCTGGTTCAACGTCCAGATTGTGCTCGGACATGAGATAGAAAGCCATGCTTAGCCGAACTGGGCAAACCAGCCTGTTATCGGCCATGCCATATTCGACAGCTACGCCGTCCTGCTGGATCCGGGGAAGCTCCGGGTTAGGGCCGATTTCGAGGTCCAGTGTGTGTGACCAGCCGTAATCCAAGTCCACGTCGATCGGAGTTGATCCAGCCCTGCGGAAGTCGGCAATGCGGTTTAAGTTGTAGTCTCTGAACTCTTCGTGCTCTACGGAGTAGGCGCGAGCATACCAACGGCTGGAGTTGTGGAAGATGGCGTGAGGCGCGATCGTTCGTGGAGCATCGGCACTTTCGGTAAGTGACCGATATGCGATTGTGATTAGGGTTTTATCACGGATTGCATCCAAAACGCCGAGAAGCACCCGTGAACTCGTCGGCGTTCTCTTGATCGTCGTGACGTCAAGCGGAGGAACTTCGTCGAAATCGAACCAAGTTTCGTCACGCTGCATCCAGCCGTTGTCTATCGCCACGAGCTGGAGCAGGAACCTTTCGGAGCTTTGCTCGATCAAAGCCGGCTTGTAGGACGAGGTTCTGACATAGGTTTTGAGCCCGCGATCATATTCCATGTTCTGCGGTGCGAGCCGTTCGTACTGAGCCAGATCTGACGAGGCTTGCTGCACAGAAATGTCAAAGGCGTCGCGGATATCACCCCGATTTACGCGCCGGTTCCAAAAAAGTCGGAAGTCGATGAACTCCAGACGCTTGCGAAGAGGCCACCTTGGGGGTGATTCATCCGGGTTTTCCACAGATACTCTCACATTTTATATTCTTATTTTCATTTCATCCGTCGCATTTCTTGACGGATAGGCTCGCGATCCCCATCTTAATGCGTGCCATGGACTGAGGTCAACCAACCGACCTGATCCCGCAGCACACGCAACCGACGAGGAGGACGTCAATGATTAGAAACTGGGAGGCTGCGAGCCTCGTGCGCATGGAGTGTTTCGATGAACATGAATATTCCCGCTGGTATCAATCCGTTCCTTGATCCAGTCGACCGCATTCTTGCGGAGATCGCGTTTTCTATTCAGCTTCCGCCGTCGCTTCATGCAACCGCGGTCGGCCGCTACGAAGCGGTCAGGAAGCACCTCGAAGCCACCGCTTCGTTTTTTGGCGATATCGAGCATTTTTACCCGCAGGGCTCCATGGCGATCGACGCCACTATTTCGACCCGCGGCACTGACGATGAGTACGACATTGATATCATCGCGCAGGTTGGTGGCAGGTTTCGGACCATGTCCCCGCTTGACGTTCTGCTCACTCTGGAACGTGGGCTGACGGGATACCGCGGCCTTAAGGTGACGCGCCAGACTCGCTGCGTCACACTGCACTATGCGGACAACATGCATCTCGACATTAGCCCCGTTGTCCGCGATTACGGTTTCCCCGATCGACAAAGCCACATCGTGCATGCGAAGGGTCCGCAACATGGTGCCGACGACTGTCGCGTTCCGACCAACGCTTACGCGTTTGTCGAATGGTACAAGCGTAACACTCCCAACGAGACAGTCGTGCGGGATGCCTTCCGGCAGCGCTGGCTGGATGCCAAAGGGTTCGCCGCGGATGCCGAGGTCGATGACGTTCCGGACCAGACGCATTTCGGCGTCAAGAGCATGGCAACGCTCGCTCTGCAGCTCGTCAAGCGCTACCGCAACATTCGCTATGACGATCCGCGTCGCGCGGGCCGAATGCCGCCGTCGGTGATGCTTGCATACTATGCGGCCAAAACGTCTCGTCCTGGTCAAACTCTCACAGCGGCACTCGTGGGCGTTTGCAACGCGATTATCGCCGATATCGCGTATGCCAGCGCGCGAGGTCGGAAGCTGCACGTAGCGAATCCAGAGTATGATAACGACGTCTTTACGGACCGTTGGCCCGAAAACGTTCAACAGCAGAACCTGTTTGCAAACGACCTGCGCGAACTGGTTCACGGTCTTGAGGTCTTGCGCGCCGGTAAGGCGGATCTGACCAAGACGCCTGATTGGCTTCGGGAAATGTTCGGCGGACGCGTGGTGACATCCGTCATCGATCGCATGGCTGCCGGCAACGGTTCGGCGATCCGGTCTGCGACGCAGCTTTACACCCCGGCTGGTGGCGTTTTTGCCGGCGCTGCCGCGCTCGCCGCTCCTACCGTTGCAAAGGCGTCACCCATCATTAGACCATCGTCACACACGTTTTTCGGAGACGCTCCATGAGCGTCCTGCTTCCTTTGTCTATCCGCGAACAGGATGCGGAACTTCGGCTAGATTGGCCGAAGTTCCGTACTGTCTTGTTCGAACCAGGGCGCCAGCGTGTGATTTGGCGCGGGGAGGTGCGGCCCGGGATTAATCACTACACGATCGAGATCGAGTATTCGATGGAGCGGGTGATCATGGGGCCAAAGGTTCGGGTGGTTTCCCCCTCGCTGACAAGGTTGCCCGGAAACCCAGAAGGCAGTCTCCCGCATGTTTACGATCGCGATACCGATCCGTATCTCTGCCTTTTCGATCCGCGGGGACGTGAGTGGACGGGTTGGATGTCCATTTCAAAAAAGATTGTTCCTTGGACGCTGGATTGGTTGGTCTGCTACGAGGATTGGCTTTTAACCGGAGTCTGGCACGGCGGTGGCCGCCACGTTACCGTCCAAATCGGCATGAGCTTTGATCTTGAGGATTCGCGATGAGCTACGTTCCTCCCCGGCGTTCTGATGGCACGATCGAGCACACCCGCGTGAAGCTCCCTTGGCCAGAGGACCGGTTGTTTCGCATTCTGACGATCGATGGCGGCGGGATTCGCGGCCTGTTTCCGGCGGCGTATTTAGCGGAGATCGAGCGAAGATTTCTGGGCGGTGCCTCGATCGCCAAATATTTCGACATGGTCGCCGGCACCTCGACCGGCGGCATCATCGCCCTTGGCTTAGCAACAGGGAAGACCGCCAGGGAAATCTCAGAGATTTATACGGACCGTGGCGAGTACATATTTCCGAGGCCAAAACCACTTACGGGTCTGTGGAGGTGGCTCCGCTCACTGCGGACATCGAAGTATGACCGTTCGTTATTGCAGGGCGAGCTACTAAGGGTTTTCGGCCATGAAGTACTAGACAATGCAAAGACACGTGTCGTCGTCCCTTCATTCGAGGGCGAGTACGGCGAACCTTTTCTGTACAAGACGCCTCATCATCCCGACTATCAGAAGGATCGCCACAAGGCCCTCGTCGATATCGCGCAACATACTGCCGCAGCCCCTTCATACTTTGCTGCGGTCGAGAACCATGGCTACCAAATGCTGGATGGCGGCATCTGGGCAAACAACCCGATTATGCACGCGCTGGTAGATGTCCTCGCTTGCTATGAGGTGCCGAGAGAAAATATCCGTATCCTTTCCATCGGCACCGGAGATGAAACGGTCGAACTCGCGAAGCGCCATCTTACCGGAGGCAAGATCGACTGGGGTGTTTCGATGCAGGTCCCTTTGCTTTTCCGGCTCGCTGCGCGCGCGCAATCGAAGAACGCCTTAGGTCAGGCATTTCTCCTGGTCGGCAAGCCAAACGTCATCAGGGTGGATATGGACGAGCGCGAGCGACACATGGATCTCGACGATGTCGTCCGGGCTAAGGCGGAGCTGCCGAACTTCGCTCGAGCGCATGCCGAGTCCAATGGCCAGCTTATCAAGCAAATTTTCTTAGCTGACGAGGTCGATGAGTTCGTCAGGTGCGCGCACGGTTGACAAGGTGAGGCATTTTCATTTTGGCGCCGTTTCTAGCGTGATTCGAAAGCGGGCTGGTAGTAGTTCTGGCCGCGAAAGGGCAGGTGAAACATGGGTTGGGGTGATAGGCAGAGGGATTTCGATACCATCTTGGCCGTCTGGCCCTGCTACGAGCCACTGACTGGTATATGGCAAATGCAAGAGCTTGCGGTTGACAAGACTGGCAATCCGAAATGGCGTGATCGTCAGATCACCGGTCCGGGGGGTGACATCAAGATGGACTGGTACAAAGAGGCCGATGCAGCCCTCGCTGCCCGACTCGAGTTGAATGCTCGTTATGCGGCCGAACTGGAGATGAGCCCCATCGACGAGGAAACCCGGCGCTCGTTTCAGCTCAAGGCTTCAAAATCGCTTCAAGCAAAGGAAAGACTGCAGTCCGAGGAGGCGCTGATGCTCGCGGAAGCCCGACGTCGTAAGGCATCAGTGCCGGTCCCGTACGCGTCGGAGCTGAAGTTAACAGCAAAGGCGGAGCCATTTAGGGAGGCCCTCGCGCATGCGTTGGCCGAGTTTCCTTATGTCACCGGCGTACGCGTCGGAGACCTTCACGAGCGCACGGCTATGGCCAAATCGTACGTTGGAGTTTGGGATTTGGTGGCTAAAGGCAATCTGAACAAGCGAGGTGCTAAGCTAATCGAGCGTTCGAAGATCGCATCCGGCTTTGATCTCAACCCGACTGAACACTGGGGAGAGGTGAAAGCCAAGATCCGACAGGTATTGCTTCCGCGCGCGAACCAGTTGTTGCAGCTGGCGAGTGTTCAAAGGTTGCTAGATGAGGCATTGGCACGTGGTGAGCGCGCCCTGGTCTGCAATGGGGTCGTGTTCTGGTACGAGCCCGACGGACATCTAGGGTGGCAGGTCAAGTCGACAGACAGCGGGAAATCAGAAGAGCGTACGACACTCTGGACAGAAGGTACGATCGTTTCCGCCAATCACGGGCGGTTGGTCATCCTTCCCTTTATTAAGGACAATGGCGAGCGCGTAAAAGGACACACGCGCAACGCGCCCGGAGACGGTCCTTCAAAGCCCAGACATCCGAGCCAGTACGTCGAAATACCGTTCAAGGTATTGAACAGTGATCTCATGATCGGACTGTTCGGAGAACTGCCGTATGAGTAGCATTGGCCGGAGATTCCATGCGGCGGCGGCTGCTTTTTTGGGGCCCGGAGGCATCAAAGTCAATATCAATGGATGATCTGGTCACTGATTGCACTCGGTTCCGCGAAGCTATCCTAGCTGCGGACCGATCCAGGCTTATCGTTAGTTTGCGCGATTTCCCTTGCGGCTCGTGCGACGACACATCCCTATTACTTGCTCGGTATCTTAGGGAACGGGGCCACGGAGATTTCCGCTCTATATCCGGCAAGCGCGGCCAGGAGACGCATGTGTGGCTCAAGCAGGGTAAGCTAGTTATCGACCTAACTGGAAGCCAGTTTGATGACTGGCCGCACGAGCCGGTCTATATTGGAGAGGAATGCAGTTGGTTCGCATCGTTTTTCGGCGTTGATGGCGGGTCGGCGAACTATCGTCAGTTTGGCGGTAGCGTCGAGGTCGAACTAGACGCGTCCTACGCGGAGATCGTCAGTCACGCCGTTTGACGTGCTCGCGTGCCCCTGAATGACGATGCGGCCTGCGAACGTTTCATCCTCGCCTTTTGAGATCTTGGCACTTGTGTTTTGCGAATGAAAGCAAAACGACATTTTCTGTCTCTTCATACTTACCGACTTCACGAGCTTCAGCTGTAGGCGCCTGAGCAAAACTTAGGCCCCAAACTTGTCGGAGTTGCTTGTGGTATTCAATCATGCGACTGGATTGCGACTTCTAGTGGGCCAGGGGGTATGTACTTTGATTATCGACTATATAAACGAGTTCCCCATTGATTCCGAGTTGCTTCCGCCCCGCCTTCGTTCGCTGCTGGAACCTGTAGGGATGAACGCAGACGTGCGCGTCGAGGTGAGCACCCGGTTTGAAAAAGATCCCTACGGGCCCGATCGAGAACATATTCACATGGTCATGGCCGTGATGGATGAGGGAGAGGCGAGGAAAATGGGGCAACCCCGCGCGGCGAGCGATGGCGTGGTCGCGTTCTCGACGCCCTGGATCCAGCAAAAGGGTGAATTGAAGGATTACAAACCATCGATCGACGACAGCGATTACATCGTAGCCTCTTGGGGATCGGGGTCGTTCTACACCTACATGCTCGCCGAGAAGGTGTGGATGGCGCTTGGCCTCACTATGCGTGTGATTGGACAGGAAGCTCAGCGCGTCGTTTTCGACGATCCCAGCCTGCCGGAATTTGGTATCGCCGAAGGCGAGGTATCCGGAAGCTTCCATTACGTTGCATCCAGCAATCAACATTGGACAATGTCGAACGAGTATCTTCGGCAATATCTCTGGATGCGCGGCGCCTGGGGCGTACGGGTGTTTTACTATCAGACCTTGTTTGCGGACACGCCGGAGCTCCGCCGCATCATGAAAGGCGAACGGCATGTGGAAATTGGCGGCTCTGAGACGTGGTATCTGCTCGACATCAGGGAACACGACGGCGGCCTCCTGGTCCAGCTCTGGTCTAAGGTCATCGCTGTCACGCCTGACCGATGTCCCATACCGACTGCCGATGGATTAGAGTGGCCTGGCATCGCCGATCCGATGACTTACAAGCGTGCCGAGGGAATTTTCGATCGCCACACGGTCTATCTCGACGACCGTTTTCTCGAAAAGTACGAGCAGAACAGTTTCTACGACTCCGCACCGATCAAGTACGGCGATCGCTGGCTCTGCAGTCCGTCCTATCAAGGGCAATGGGGCTTCAGCGATTGCCAACGGGTTGGTCGCAACTTGATCAAGACGTCGATCAGAGAGCTCTACAAGCCCAAGCCTGACCGTGAAATTGTCCATGCTTTCCGGCACGCGGTACCGCCTGACCAAATCGCAGCATTTGATCTCAACGAAGAGCATATTGTTGGAAAGGTAAGCCGACTAGTCGACCAGCTGTTGGTGCTTGGCGATCAGCTCTCCACTCTCGGCGACGCTCTCGGAACGCCTTCTGACGCTGTGGATATCGTGAAGCTGTCTCGTGAGGAAATCAGGGCGAACGGATGGATGCATTATCCGGAGCTGCAGCGGCTTGCCCAGGTCGCTGCGCTGTCCATGAGCGAACAGGCGTTCCTTGCTCGCTGTAAGGGTATTCACGAGCTCTATCAGCGAATTCCAAACGGTTTCATCCGCGGGCTCGTCCAGAAGGCGGGCCATGCGCGGAAAGATATCGGTGAGATCAAAAGCCTCAAGCTTCTTCAGGCTCTTACAAACATCCTCCAGCGTTTGAATGCGGATGGCGAGCGGCTCGATGCCTTTGCCTCTGGCCCCGATGCCGCCGATCTGACCGAAAGGAATGCCAAGATCGGTCCGCTGTTCATCAATGCGGACCTTCGCAATGCGGATGCACATCAGGCGGGCGGCGTGATCGAGGCGCTGACCAAAGCCGGTTACGATGTCGCCGGATTGAATAGCGGGTACGGACTGGCGCTAGATCATGTCTTTGACAAGGTTATCGGGGCCTTTGCTCATCTAAACGATCAGCTGAGATCTTTTCTCGATCGATGAAAGGCGCATACGAACCCGCTGATGCAACCGCTGTCCAACCGCGTTCGTGCTTTGGAGGACTTGCATCCAGTGCGCCGGCGTAGACGACTAATCCATTCGGGCAGCAAAGGTATTTTGCCTTGCAACACCGGGTCGCGCGTTCGTATCCGCTCAAGAGCTTTGCAGTTCTGGATGTCTGCGTTCGGCCCAAAGCGGATAATCGGTGACGTGTCGAAGAGTTACCCAAAGGAAGCCTGACCTCATTTTCGGTATAGTATCACTCATGTACCTTCTTCCATCGATCTTCAAAATCGCCAATTAGAGGCCTCATTCGATCTGAAAGAGGCTAAAACAATGAATGAACCCGTTTCCGGCGTGAAGTCACGCAACATCCTAGTGCTAGGTGCTGGTGAGCTTGGAATGCCTGTCCTGCGTAATCTGGCTCGTCGCTCGAAGGACATAGAAGGAGCAAACATAAGCGTGCTACTGCGCGCAAGCGCCGTAAGCTCAGACTCTTCGTCCAAGCAGCGTGATATTGCCGAGATTCGTGATTTAGGCATTGAGATCGTCGTGGGCGATTTGGTGAGCAGCTCAATCGACGAACTGGCATCCTTATTCGCGCAATACGACACGGTCATCGGTTGCACAGGCTATGCAGCGGGGATCAACACCCCGATGAAGCTTGCCAGAGCGGCTTTGCAGTCTGGGGTTCCACGCTATTTCCCGTGGCAGTTCGGTGTCGACTTCGAAGCGATTGGTCGAGGTGGTCCGCAGGATATTTTCGACGCTCAGCTTGATGTGCGTGAACTTTTGCGCTCTCAGGATAAAACCGAATGGGTCATCATTTCTACCGGTATGTTCATGAGTTATCTGTTCGAGCCCGAATTCGGAGTCGTTGATCTGGAAAAAAGCACTGTCAATGCCCTTGGCAGCTTCGATACCGCTGTCACGCTGACGACTCCCGACGACATCGGCGTGCTCACTGCAGAAATTGTCTTCTACGAGCCGACCATCTCCAACGAAATCGTCTTCCTAGCAGGTGATACGGTCACCTATGGCGAGCTCGCGGACAAGCTTGAAGCCGGTTTGAGCAGGCCATTCAGCCGATCCGAATGGACAGTTCCAGTCCTGATGGAAGAGCTGGCAAAGGACCCGCAGAACATGATGCGCAAGTACCGCGCAGCGTTTGGTATCGGGCGCGGCATGGCATGGAACAAGGCCAGCACCTTCAACGTGCGCGAAGGCATCGAGGTTACGGATGTATCCGATTGGATTAACGCCAATCTTCGCGGCAAGTGAGTAACCCTGAGCACCGGTTCGCATATCTAACGGTCCCAGCGGAGCGTTGCACGCCCTCATCATCAGAACGTCTGCCAGGAAGGCCTTTCTGGCGGACGAGAATCATAATCTTCGCGTGATTTTCTAAACAGGTCGGAATTCTCCACAACCCATGTCCACAGCGGGATCATGCGGATGAGAAGACCCATACCCAATTCGGTTAGCTCATATTCTACGCGAGGTGGCATCTCAACAAGATCGTGGCGCGTGACGAGGCCATCTCTTTCAAGCTGGCGTAGTGTACGGGTCAGCATCCGTTGCGTCACACCATGCATTCGCCTTCCAATGTCCGCGTGTCGAAGCCTGCCATAAACCCCAAGAGTGTGTATCACGCCAAGCGACCACCTATTGCCTGCGTGCGTCAGAACCTCTCGTCTAACCCCATCGTCATCCTCGCGAAGGCCGTCGCAGACAGCTTGTGAGTAGTTCAGGATTTCTTCTCTGGTCATTTTCTTGTTTCCGGCAAGCTGCTGTGCGTCTTATCAGCACTTTCGAGTGCGCCACACGTGTTTGGCCCTACAAATATTTGGTTAGGCTCAATCCTTCATGTCCGCAATTGGCGCAAAGCAGTTCATCCCGCATGGCGGTAGTTGCCTGCGAAACCTTCGACCCTAACTCCGCCCCTCGGCATGCCTAAGGGCAATCCAAGGTAGGTTTGGCACGTCTCCAGTGCCCCACTTTACGACGTCCGTGCCGTGGAACATGATTCCGTAGCCGTTCTCCGTGTCCCAACTGCAGGCAAGCTCGACACCAAAATAGGGAGGCTGTCCTGCTACGTCCGGCAGCGCGATGTGGAGAAGTCGGACCCTTGGGCGCAACTGCGCTTCTTCCCATGTGTCGTTAATGGCCTCATCGGTCACGCCGTTGACGCCAGCCTGAATTTTGAGAAGCTCCGAAAGCGAGGAGCGAATGGTGGCAATAACCGCACACTCCACCTCCGCATCGTTCTCGACCAGCCATCTCGCGGCTGCGATCACAGCCGAATTTGGCACGTCGCCCGTGCCGTCGTCGTTTTCCAGGATGACCGGCACTTCGCCAAGGTCAGCAAACTCGGCGTTACCACGCCCTGGATAAGGCAGGGCCACAAGCGAGTGCTGAAGTGTGGAGGTCAACGGCATCGGCAGCGCTGTGATCCAAGAGCCCTCGCCACCGTACAGCGTCGGCAGTTCGTCAATTTGGTAGGGTTTTTCATTAGGGGACAACTTATCGAGGCGCATGAAGCGATCCTATCGTCCGAAGTGGCTCTGCTCGTGGAATAATGCATGTCAGGCAGAATATGCCTAGATATCGGACATGCCAAGTTCTCGATCGCCCGCTAAAACAGGGGCGTTCACACTCTTGGCGGCTTGGCGCGCTACAGGGATCACGATAGCCCGAACATACGCAGCAAAAAATGCATTGTCCGCTATTGGCGCATTTGCGTCATAACTACCTCCGGCCCATTATCTCAGTTCTTTCATCACTTTGGGTTCTCTCGACGACTTTTCGGGGATCAGAATGTCAGCTAGAAAGCTAACATGAGCGCATCAGAAGCCATCCACCCTACATTGAACGATCTCAAGTTCGAGATTGGACAGGTGCTGGTTTGCTGGTGTTTCCTCGAAAACAAGATTAGAGAACACCTGACGCGAGCTGGGCTTCAAAACCAGATCTTGAAGGGCCCTGTGATTTCCCACTGGCGGACATACATTCAGTCTACTTATCCAGAGCGAGCCCCATGAGCTCCTCGAACCAGTCGAAAAAGTCGCTCGCGTCCGAAACCTTCTCGCGCACTGCATCTATTCGCTGCACGCGGATCCATGGACTGAGGGCAGCGCGGTGATCGCTTGTGAAGCTCCTGACGGCACACGCCGTAAAATAGCTTGGCATTTTAGCCGTTCCTTATACTTAGACCGTACAATAGAAACATTGATGAAGGATTTTCTCGACCATCTCGCCGGGGCTTCTAGCGGTATTGGGATGCGACGCTTAATTACGGAGCCTAAATGACAGAAGAAGAAACGGTAAACTTTAAAGTCGACGGCCAGCAGGTCATCGGTACTCTTCGAATGCCTGAGAAAGTCGAGGGTCCCTTCTATTTGCTCCTGCATGGCTTTGGCGGGAGCCGTGACGAGTTGAGTATTGCTTCCACCGGAGAAGGAATTTTTGCCTATGTTGCGAGGACGCTGGCGGCTCTCGGGATTCCAAGCCTTCGGATTGACTTCCGTGGGTCGGGCGACAGTGACGGTCATTTTTCCGACACAACATATTCAAAGCAAGTCGAGGATGCCGTCGCAGCAATGGAGTTTCTCGACAGTCGAACCGCGTCCTCCCAGATGGGAATCATTGTCCTCGGGTGGAGTCAAGGAGGGCTCGTCGCCGCGATAGCCGCGGGTCAGACGAAACGTCCTTCCGGCGTCGCCTTGTGGGCGGCGGTCGCAGAGCCAAAGGTGTCATTCCCCAAGCTCATCGGGGTGGAGGTATACAACCGAGGTCTGAACAGTGCGACTCCGACGGACCTGATAGTGCCGTGGGGTGCCACTCTAAGCGTCGGTCCAGACTATTTTGCCGAGGTCGAAAATGTCGCCCCCCTTTCTGAGATCGGGTCCTTCCCGGGGCCGCTTTTCATTGCGGAGGGCACACTGGATATGGACATTCCTGCGGGAAGCGCCCAACGATATGCCAGCGCGCATAACGGTCTGAATCGGGTGTGGACGGCACCTATGAATCATATCTTTAATACCGACAAAGGCACGGCAACGCTGGAAAAGTTGATTGATGCAACGGTAGCATTTTTTCGAGAGGCTGGGTCTTTATCCCACACCAGGCCTTGTCCGTAGCCGAATAGTTGAGGCTTTTTGAGGGCTTGTCGCAAACGCTTCAGTTGATTGCGTCCGCCACGGGGGTCGATCAGCTTGATTAAGCGGAATCCATTTCTTTGGAATGATACGGGAAGACGGTGAAGGTCTACGCGTCGTCTCGTCTTGGCGTGCCGCTCGTCGGCGCGGTCAGAGCGAACAAGACACAAATCACGCGCGAAATTTTCAAAGTGGCTTTGCCGATGGCGCAGCCTGATGGTCATTCCCTGGGCTATGCACGTTTCATGGGCCGCGGTTCGATATTGGTTCAGGAGCTGCAGTTCAGAACGTCTGCGTTTGGGGCAAAGCGGTCCTTGATGGTGTTTCGTGGGGGTTGCTACTCCAGGAATACACATGGGCCTTGACTTCAGCCAGAACTAGTGTGGACTGTTATTGCTGTGTCATAAACCCTCGTATGCGCAGGCTTATTTTGTTAATCAAAAAAGGAGAGCATTCATGGCACTTAAACCAGGACCAAAGCCGATAGCGAAATCCACAGGGAAACCCGATCAGCGCCGCCGCGATAACAAAGGCACACCAGGGAATACACCGTCCCTCAAACCTAGCAAGCCCAAATAAGGCACTTAAGAGGGCTCTCGCTGATTTGCACTTCTACCCCGGTATTCTGTCGAAGCTGCGAAATACCGCGCGGACTGTGTGCCTGTCTGATGTAGGATGACAGCTTTCTCAAATTCCCCGCCGACAACCGTCGGTCCGATAACGGCCCTGTATCGGACGAGCGCCGCCAAAAGCGAATGTCTGCTGTTAGTGCTAGCTGCCGAGATCGTCGACCCAAGTCGACCACTCCGAAAAGGAAGTAGTTGGCTACATTAGAAAAAATTTAGCCAGACAGAGCCAACTGAACTGAGGGTCGGCGGTCCGATTCCATTCAAAAGCTTAATGGAGTGATCACTGCGACGCCTACTGCGATTAGGGGCTTCACATCGTCAAAAGTTCGATCTCATCATCATCGAACCAGCCCTCGCGGATGGCTGTTGCTCGGACCGTTGTAGGGTTTTCTGAGTAAGCTACGATGGCAAGGGACTGTTCCGCGCGACTACACGTGACGTAGAACAGCCGACGCGTGCGGTCGATAGACGTTTCATTACCGTCACGCTCATTAGCGAGGTCGCTCGCAGATTTCGCTTTCGACTGGAACAGCTTATCATAACTGAACATGAACCCTCGAGCTTCTTGGTCATCGATGACCACAAGGACACGGGGGAATTCCAGACCTTTAACTCCCTGATGGGTCGCTGAAGTCGCTGAGCCGGAAACATAATCCGTATATGCGATGATTTGCTCGAAACGCGTACCGAGAAACAACTCCCACGCCTTATCGGTTTCCTCCTGCGGGTCGGCGGCCTCGTCCTCTGGAGATCCCTCAGCCGGCTCCGCCGCGTCTTTCGTAGTTATTACTTTGCTGCGTACGATTTCTGAAAGCTCGAAGAGCCCGGTTTCCCCAACACATGCTAACACCTCTTGAAAAGTTGGATCAGAGGACGGACCGTCCCAAAGCGCCATAAGCTTCGAAGCCGCTTCCCGCGCGAGGTCCAACTGACGCTCCTGCTGTTCGCCGGCCTCGATCAACACGGATGCGGAGAGAAGCGGAGAGCTTTGCCGTACAACAGCCGCCTTCGCGAACTCGTCCCCAGCTCGGTGTGCCTGGAGCAAAGGCAGAACGTCTTTAATGAACACCCGCAGCCTTGGCAGCGATCCGTCCAGCAATCCAGTCCGAAATCGTTCGGCGGTATATAGTGCTTCGAACATTTCCAGAAATCCAGCGCGTCTGGCCGCCATGTGGTGTTCAAGTGTGAGCGTCTTAAACCCGGCAGTGACATCTTTCCACTTCATATCGCCCGTGATGGCCGCCATGCGTGCCGCAACCACACTTTCCGCGGCTTGTTTGTCCGCGACAGCGTTGGAGAGGATGAAGAGACGGGCCGTGCCAGAGGGTTTATCGTCGCGGGCCTTTTGCTGCTGGGTATCGGCGGACTGACGTATCTTGTTTATCAGGCTGACGACCCGCGGTGCGCAACGATGGTTCATGGCTTTCCGCGGTTTTGCCCAGTCCGGTGGCAGTATGTCGTCGAGGCCTGCCTTCCCGTCCGCATAGATGCGCTGCATCATGTCTCCAAAGAGGCCAAGGCAAAAGCTATCCGCATTCGCGGCCTGGACGGATAGGAGAGCGTCAATCAGCTTCTGGTTGGTGTCCTGACTCTCATCGATCAAGAAGATAGGGAACTGGGTGACGAGGATTTGTGCGAGTGTAGGCGCAGTTTGAAGAAAACTTGCCGTGATAGACAAGACCTCGCCATGGTTCAATGAGTCCCGGCCTCTGTTATCTCCTGTTGGAGAGTACGTGAATCGCCGAACCTCATCCAAACGCGCGAGACGTCGTTCCTTGCTGGCGATTGAAAGCTTGCGCGTATGCGACGCCTTCGTGCCGGGGCGACCGTTGAGCTCTTGCTGTTGGAGTTCGGCGATATCTCCCGCCAGATCGACTTTCAGCCATTCCTTTATATCCGAATTGAAATTTTCAATCATGGACCAGCAGAAGCTGTGAATGGTGGATACTTCGACCATCGGATTAAATCGGAGCCTCCGATTGATCTCGTCACATGCCGTATTTGTAAATGTGACCACGCGAACTCTTTGGCCCTTTAGCCAGAGACGCCGCCCCTGAGACGCCACGATGCGTTCTAGCAAAGTGACGAGGGACCGTGTTTTGCCCGAGCCCGCGCCCGCAAAAAGGAGGAAACTTTTGGGCCTTTCGAGGTCGACATATGAGAGGAGTTCGTCGTCCACATGCGCATCAAAATCATTTCCGGATTCCGCGATCATACGGCATCCTCCATCACGGCGCTTTCCGTCTCGATCACTTCTAGCTGTCGAGCGACGAGTTGAGCTTGGAGCCAAGCCAAGCCTTCTGCCATGTATCCCGGGACCTCGAATGTCTCCGGGTCTTCCAGCGCGAGTACATCCAGAGCAAATTCAGCCTTCTTGCCTGTCTTTAGGCTGACGAACATTTTATCCGCCAGTTCCTCGACCGTGATAGATCCCTTGATCGCGTCGCTGAACTTCGAAACCAAACCTATGCCAGCGAGCTTCTCGAAGACCCCCAAATTCGAGAACACGAGAGCGTCTTCGAACGTATAGGGAAGCGCCTCATCTGCTACCGCAACTATCACCACGTTCGTCGGTAACTGATAGGCTACCCTGACCGCAGACATGTCGTCAAACGGCTGAATTCTCCTGTCCGGATCTAGGTCTAAGAGTTCGTCCACACTCTCGATTTTCGGAACCCAGCTCTTCAGAGTGGCATTATTCGTTTTCTGTCCGCTTCTACGTTTGACCGGTGCGGCTTTCCCGGAAGCGTCGAGCGCGTCGATGTCAGTAATAACAAGCGTCGGCAGACCAAGGTGCCTTAGGAGCGGCTCCAACCGATGCGCGTGAGCGCCGCCGATTTCAAGGAGTGTCAGATAGCACTGATTGAGCTCCGGATAGTGATGGCGTATAAAATGCGGCACCAACATGCGTTCTGCCGGACCCTCCACCAGGATCGCCGCATCGGCAAAAAACAGGTCACAGTGGGTCGTGCGAAGGTATCTGCGCGCGAAATTTGCGGTCTTGTCTCCCGCGCCGAACACCTCGGATACGTTGATAACCGCCGAAATAGGCACCGATCCTTCAACGCTTGCGGGAAGCCTTCGGAAATAGCGAAGGTTGGCGAACTCGGTCTCGTGGGTGACGTGGCTCGAGTGGGTGCTGACAATCATTTGGGACCGGAGCAGCGGATGGTCTTTCAGGTCGGGATGATCTCGGAGGATGTTGTAGGCTTTCCGTATGAAAACCTGCTGAACCTGCGCGTGAAGGTGTGCCTCGGGCTCTTCAATTAGGACCAGATGAAGGGGTTCCAATTTGAATTTCTCGGCATCCACCGGCTTTTTCCCGGCCTTGCCTACGCGCATCCACGAGTCACGAAAGCTCATCAGCTGGAATATCATCGACACGAGATTTTGGTATCCAAGTCCGTTGGTGTGCTCGGGCAAAGTCAGCGATGCCTTAGGCGTCCGGGACTTCATCCTGACTTGGTATTGAACCGCTGCCTCATGGTTCAGGCCGTCCATTGGTCGGATCCGCGTGGCGATCATCAGGTGAGGATCGGAGACGCCGGGGTATCCCAAATTGGCGACTTCTTTCAGGGCGTTCGCGAAACATTCAACGAGGCGCGCATCGAAAGCCTCCTGCGCCTCTTCGATTGCAGCTAGTGCCGATAAGTCTGATGGATCCGGGCTGTCAAACGGATCGAGATGATTGGCATAATAGCTACGCAACTGTTCAGAGAGACGGCGGTGTTCTCGGCGCCCGGATTCTTTCATCTCGCCTGCGTTACCAGAATTACCGACTGCGTTGTCAAAGCCGCGTTGCGCGTTGATCTCGTGTATCTTGACGAGACCGGAGAGCGGATTGCCGACAATCGCAGTAGAGGCTGAACTTATTTTTTGCGGCTGGGCCACACCATTGATTGGAGCTCGAATTTTCGTTGGATCGAGCACATATGCCTTCAGCGTAAAGTGCTTTCGAAGACGCCTATCTAGAAAGTCCATCATGGATGATGGCCATAGGTGGACGGCAAGCGTTTTTCCGCTCTTGGCAGCGGCGGCTTGTGTCGTCTGTGACGCCGCCGTAACGGACGAGGTGAAGTCGACGTACAGTTCATCGATCTGCTCTGGTTCGAGCCGAAGGCGAATTCCTATTAAGCCCGGCTTCCAGGATAGTGTCGGCAGGATCGATCTAACGTGGTGAATTTCGTCTTTCCCGACATGAAGCCAGACATCGAGCGTGGGCAGGAAGGCCTCCCAGTCGCTAACGGATGGCATGGATGTCGACTTACTAGTCAGCGCAGCCACCCAATCGTCGCCTAGCTTGTTGATCGCGTGCCAATGGGAAAGGGTGAAGTCATGAAGGTTAAACTGTCCGCCATCTACGAGAAAGTGCCGCAGAGCCTGCATGGCCGAAGTCTTGCCGCTATTGTTGGCACCGACCAGAAGAGTGGTCTGCTCAGCCATGTCTATTCGGACGGCCAAAAGCTTTCGGAAGTTTGAGACCTCGACTGATTCAATATGCATTTCAGCTCTCCGCACTCGGTGATGGCCGCGGGTCTCCGCATGCCTACACTGTGCTTAGGTTAAAGTAGTCGGCCATTCTAAACGCGCTATTATTTGAAATTGACCTCGAAAACGCCTTCGGTTCGCATTGTGAACTCTCGCGTCGGAAACGGTATGTTCGGCGGAATATGAAATTTATATTCGTACTCGATCACATAGGTTCCCTTGAATACGAAGCCTTCGATGAAACCCACGGCTTCGGTATAGCACTCGGCCGTCACCGGAAATGGGATAACCCCGCCGCCAGGGCTCAGCATTGTACTCGGAAATCTCGTTCCAGCCGGCATGTTCATCGTCATGATGTTTTGGAGCAATGACGGGTTCTCAACGTCCGATGAAAGGTATTCGTCGGACGTGCTAAATACGAGCGGATAAAGGCCCATCGCCTTATGAAGTTCGTCCATTCCAGCAAAGGCAGACTTCACCTCCACAAGCGCTACTATCAGGCCTTCATCGTTCCTCGATACCGACCGGCCTGTGACCGCGTTCGTCAGGCCGTCCAGCTTTTCTGACATCGGCAGAGGAATGCTAGTTGTATTGCGGCTGTATATGATATGGCCGCCGACAATCACGGTTGACGACGGAAGCCCTTTAGCGAGTGGTTTTCCCAAGTCGATCTTGACCTGCGCCCGCTTCCTCATAGCTTCTGGGCCAAGGAAATTCATGAGTGCCGGCAGCAGATCATCCGTTTCCTCCTTCTGCCATGTGAGGGCAGGGTTATCTGGATTGCCGACGCGATAGAGCCGGAATTCCCTGCCATTGGTGAGAAGGTAGAACTCGGCGGCAATCTCAGGATGGGTTGCGTAGGTGTGCCCCTGGTAACTGTCATCTTGGGAAAGGGTGATCGAAGGCTTCTTCGCTTCAACTATCCACCGCGCATAGGACACCACCTCGCATACGAAATCCGGCCTACCGCGTAGAACGGGGTCTTTCTTCCCGTCTTTATGGCCCAGAAACGCCTTGTCATATTGCAGCGAGACTTGGCTGCGAAGGTTGGCTTCGGGGTTGCCCTGGCTGTATCCTAATGCCCGACATAGCGGCCTGATAAGCTCTCCCGCCACGTCGTCTTCGTTCATGCTTTCGATGTTATGTGGGGGAAAAAGGCTCATCCAGGCGGTCCTCGAATCTCTTCATAAGAAGAGTATTCGGCAAGCGCCCGTTCTGAGAGTGCATTGGTTTCTTTTCCCCAATTAGTTTTATCGCGGTTGCCGCAGTAATGCCTTTTTCGAACTTACAGTTCGGCGCACTGTCGTGACCATCGACGGGCGGCCTTTCGCCTACCGCCCCCTGACGTTCGGCGTCGCGCCGTGCCGATTATCCTGCCATGCCTGTGATCTCAGTGTTGCTTCATACTGCAGCACATAAAGTAAGCGGAATGCGATGGTCGAAGGTTCGATATGGTTCAAGGCGATCGGACAGATCTACCCGATGCTGGCTATTAAGCGTGAACATTAAATCCAGTTATCCACTTCCGCCGGCAAGAATTGCACAGCAGTCTGGCGTCCACTTGGAGGCCGCATGGAGATATATTCTAAGGGAGGAAAACGCGTCGTTTGCTCAAGTCTGTAGCCTTCTTCGCTTCTGCGACCAGCCAGTCGATAAAACGGCCCACGTCCGGTTGTTCACGTTTCGATTCCGTGCACAGGCAGTAATAATTCTGAAGCGCGGGCACTGTGAGGGCCAAGGGCTGGACTAGCCGTCCTTCGTCAAGATCACGCGCGGATATGATCTCGTCGCTTAACGCAACACCGTATCCATCACGGGCAGCCTGCAGCACAATCCCGAAATCGTCAAAATACACTTCGGAACGGCCAATCTCTGTAATGCCTGCTGCTGACTGATACATCTTCCATTGCGAACCGTCGTCCTCGTGCAGAAGGCGATGGTTGGCAAGATCTCCGATCTGTCGGATCGCGTGCGGGCCGCGCAACAATTGCGGGCTGCACACTGGCGTCATGTGAATGCCGTGGAGCAGTTGCCACCAGAAACCCGACCATGGCGGCGCCCCGTAAACAACGGCAATGTCCGCCCTGCGCCAGTTCACGTCACTGGAACGACTGGCAGTTATGACATTGAGCGTGATATTTCTGTTCGCCGACATGAACTCGAACAGCCGGGTGGCGAGCCATGCAACTCCGTGCACCTGTGGAATGGAGATCGTCAGCGTACTTTTGCCTGCGTCATTTGATCTTTGTGCGGCAACCTCCTGAACGCCGGTCGTCAAGGCATTCATTGCCTGGCGGGCGGAGCGTTGCAGAATGGCGCCATACTCGGTGAGGACCAGTTGGCGACCGCGCTTTTCAAACAGTGGGACATCGAGGGTGTCCTGAAGGGTGCGAAGCTGCTGGCTCACCGCTCCGGTCGTCACATGCAATTCAGCGGCTGCCGCACCAAGGTGGCCCAATCGGGCGACACTTTCGAACGCGCGCAGTGCGTTCAGTGGTGGCAAAGCCATTCGTTTGTCTCCTCCCTCAATAAGACTATTCGCTGCTGATATTCGTTTAGATTTACTACTTATTTTATCGCAGAAATTTTAGATTGTCTGCTAAATTTTTCCGTGCTGCTATGCCCACAGGATCTCAAAAGAGATCCCAATAAAAGAGGGAACGTAGACATGAATAAGCGACAGACATGGGCCACCAGATTTCTTTCCGGCAGCCTCGTTGCTCTGGTAGCAGCAGGACAAGCCCAGGCAGATGGGACCAGACCGGACTTTGCTTCGAGCGGAACGCTCAAGGTCTGCACAGCCGGGGATTTCCCGCCGATGCAATATTACAAGAACCCCGGTGACACGAATCTCGTCGGCTTTGAGATCGATGTCGTCGATGCTATCGCCAGACAGTGGGGTGCGAAGGCCGAATTTGTCGTCGGGGATTTCAAGGGGCTGTTGCCCTCTCTCGATAGCGGCCGATGCGATCTGGTCGCAAGCGGCATCATGATCACACCGGACCGCCTCGAGAAATACGATGGCGTACCCTATTTTGGGTCACATGTGGTTCTGCTCGTTCCCAAAACCGACGAGGCCTCGAAGACACCGGACGATATGAACGGTAAGGTGATGGCGATCGAAGCCGGCACGACCTATGAAAAAACAATGGCCGACCTCAATGCAAAGTTCGTCAAGGATGGCAAGCCAGAGGCCGTGATCCAGACCTATCCGTCCGCGTCGGGCGTCGTCGAACAGATCCTTGTCGGGAGGGCTGCGGGCACCATAACGCAGGACACCACCGCCGCGTTTCGTATGCTGCAGATGCCCGACCGGCTGAAGATCGCCTATACCTATGAAGAGAGCGAGACCTACGGCATCTACATGCGCAAGAGCGCCGGTGACCGAAAGCTCGTCAAGGACGCAATCGAGGCGCTGCAAGCAAGCGGGGAAATGAAGACCTTGCTTGTCAAATGGGGCTTGCCGGAAACATCGACGGACGTCGCTCACGACTAGGGGGCGGTGCAATGTTCGATTTTAATCTCTTCCTCTCCGCCCTTTTCGGCTGGCCCCTTGCAAAAGGGGCTCTGCTGACAGTGGTGCTCTCACTGCTGGTCATGAGCGTTTCGTTGGTGCTGGGGATGGCGTTCGGTTCCGCTGCCGGCTCCAAAAACAAGCTGTTGCGCTTTTTTGTTGGGGCTTACGTCTGGCTGTTCCGCGGTGCTCCGGCCCTGCTGATCCTGCTCTTCGTCTGGAACGGGCTGCCGCAGATATCACCAATCTTCCGGGCGGGCTGGTTCACGCCTTTCTTTGCGGCGTTCCTTGCCCTGACGCTCATCCAGGTCGCCTATCTCTCCGAGATCCTGCGGAGCGCTTTTGATGCCGTGGGCAAAGGCCAGAAGGAGGGTGCCGCAGCGTTGGGTTTGCATAAATGGCAGATATTCCTGCTGATTACGCTGCCCCAGGCTCTGCGGATTGCCATGCCTGCACTGGTCAACGAGTTCATATCGCTTTTGAAGGCAACGTCCCTTGCAACCGTCATTTCTTTAAAAGAGCTGATGACGATCACGCAGTTTGCCATCGCAACGAGCTTCCGTTTCCTAGAATGGTATGGCGCGGCACTGGTCTACTACATGGCGATGGTCTCTGTTTTGACCATTGTTCAGTCCCGCATCGAGCGCGCCCTCTCGAAAGGGCACCGTTAGAACCCTTTCCTCATTCCCTTTACACATAGCGAGGAACATCATGATCGAGACATTTGCGTTGCCCGATGCGCAACGACCGTTGGCCGTCGAACTGTCGGACGTCAACAAATCCTACGGCACCTATCATGTCCTTCACGATGTTTCGCTGAAGGTCGGGCAGGGAGAGCGCATTGTGATATGCGGCCCGTCAGGTTCGGGGAAATCGACGCTGATCCGATGCATCAACCGTCTGGAAACTCACCAGAGCGGCAGGATCATCGTCAACGGCGTCGAACTGACCGACGATACATCGAAAATCGACCATGTGCGGCGGGATGTTGGGATGGTGTTCCAGCACTTCAATCTCTTCCCGCATCTGACCGTACTTCAAAATTGTACGCTGGCGCAGCAGTGGGTTCGCAAGCGCCCAGAATCGGAAGCGGTGGACATTGCGATGGCTTTTCTGGAACGAGTGCGCATTCCCGAAAAGGCCCATCGTTATCCGGGCGAACTTTCGGGTGGGCAGCAGCAACGCGTTGCCATTGCCCGTGCGCTTTGCATGACGCCAGGCATCATGCTGTTCGACGAGCCCACATCCGCCCTCGATCCGGAGATGGTCAAGGAAGTGCTGGATACAATGGTTGCGCTCGCGGAAGACGGGATGACGATGATCTGCGTCACCCATGAAATGGGCTTTGCGCGTCAGGTCGCAAGCGAAGTTGTCTTCATGGACGAAGGGAGGATCATCGAGAAGGGAGTGCCCGAGACTTTGTTCGGCTCGCCTTCGCAGGAGCGGACAAAACGCTTTCTCAGCAATCTCCTACATTGATCGGCAGAAAATGACTGAACGAACACACTGGTTTTGTGCAGAGCAACTCACTGAAACGATCCGGCGGATCTGGGAGCCCCATGTGCACCGGTTTTTCCGGGCTAACCTTTTCCATGTCGTCGGAAAGGATGCTGATCTGGTCATTGATTTTGGTATGGGTCTCGCCCCTCTGCGCCCCTTCCTCAATATTGACATCGGTAAGCCTGTCATTGCGTTGGCGACACATGTCCATGCGGACCATATAGGCTCTTTCCATGAGTTCGAACATCGGTTGGGCCATGCTGCCGAGGCTGACGGTTTCGCGGGGATGGAGGATGCTGTCACGCTGGCACATCTGTTTCGAGGTTTGCCCGAGGGCGTGGAACAGACGCCGGAGCCGTCCTTTGACCAGAACCGCTACGCGATCCTCCCCGCTCCGCTCACAAGTGCTCTTGCCGAGAACGACACCGTCGATATTGGCGGTTCATTATACAAAGTCTTGCATCTGCCCGGGCATTCGCCTGGATCGATCGGGTTGCTTGACGAAGCGTCAGGCATCTTTTTCAGTGGCGATGCGATCTATGACGGCACCTTGGTGGACGATCTTCCCGGCTGCGACAAATCTGTCTACCGGACGACCATGCGCCGGCTGCGGGATCTCGATGTGTCCGTGGCCTATGGCGGCCACGGCGCGCCGATGTCGGGCGAACGCATGCGCACGATTGCAGACGCCTATCTCGACGCGTCGGCCTAACGGCTACGTGCAGCCCACCCCTCCATTTCAAAAGGTAGCCCAATGACCGACCCCGCAAAACTCGAAGTGCTCAGGAAGAAATATGCCGATGCCGCTGGCGGTGACATCTTCGATCCGGCCTTTGCTGCTGTCGCCCGTGCTCAGTTCAAGGGAAGTGACCGCCGAAAGTGGCCTTTCGCCGGCATCCCGACATTTCTGGACGCACCGTGCCGTCCCGATGCACAGGACCTGCCGGACTTCGGCGGTATCGACATCGCGCTGCTCGGCGTTCCTATGGACCTCGGTGTGACCAACCGAAATGGTAGCCGGTTCGGGCCGCGCGCCCTGAGAACCATAGAGCGTATCGGCCCTTACGAGCATGTGCTCAAATGTGCGCCGTTCTCCATGGCCCAGATCGCCGATATTGGCGATGTGCCTATGCAGAGCCGGTTTGATCTGGCGCTGTGCCATCAGGATATCGAAACCTTCTACAAGCGGCTTGTCGGCGCCGGCGTCCGACCACTTTCCGTCGGTGGAGATCATTCGATCAGTTCATCCATTCTTAAGGCAGTCGGAGAGAAGCGGCCTGTAGGCATGATCCATATCGACGCCCATTGCGACACGGCAGGTCCTTACGAGGGCGCAAAGTTCCAGCATGGCGGCCCGTTCAGACTGGCGGTCCTGGATGGCGTTTTGGATCCGGAGCGCACAATCCAGATCGGCATCCGGGGAGGAGCAGAGTATCTTTGGGAATTCTCCTACGACAGCAGCATGACCGTGATCCATGCCGAGGAGGTGGCGGACATGGGAATGGCCGCCGTGATCGAGAGAGCCCGTCAAATCGTCGGCGATGGGCCGACCTACCTTTCATTTGACATCGATAGCGTCGATCCCGGATTTGCGCCTGGAACCGGCACTCCTGAAGTTGGCGGGCTTACACCGGCCGATGTGCTGCGATTGTTGCGAGGGCTACAGGGCATTGATTTCGTCGGTGGCGACGTCGTCGAGGTCGCTCCGCAATATGACGCGACAACGAACACGGCCCAGATTGCTGCGCAGGTCATGTTTACGATTTTGTGCCTTATGGTCTCCGGGAAAAGTTGAGGTCCAGTGGCTGCAGGTCTGAGCGAGACATGTTCTAGATTGTGGGGTCGATCATCTCATTAATTGCTTTCATTACAGCGATCAAAATGAGGTGGTTGATGGTTGATATCCTGTCAAGGCGTGGGTATTGGTGTTTGAGGAGGTACGCACTGAGAAGTCACGCGCACCCTCTCAAACGCTTCCACGCCGAAAACCCAAATGATCGAGACAACGATCCGGAAAAGACGCACTCGTTTTTGTGAGATCAGAACTCACTGCTCTTTCATACAACGGACCGGCAGGATCATTCCCAATGGCGCTTGATAACATGCCATCAGTTAGTGTGCTGCACTTTCAACATTTGCTGATCGATAGTGGCTTGGAGGCACACCCATCACCCGTTTGAAGGCCCGGCTGAAAGAAGCTTCCGACTCATAGCCAAGGCGTTGTGATACATCGGAAATTCGTGCGTTGTCGCGAACGATCCAGTGTCGGGCCTTATGCATACGAATTTGTGCGATATACTGCGCCGGTGTTTCGCCAACCACGTTGGCAAACTTGGCAGCAAAGCCTGATCGCGATACGCCGATGAGATCAGCAAGCTTCTCGACGGTCCAATCATACTCTGTGTGGGAGTGAATAGCAGCTAATGCGCGTCCGATCTGCGGATGGCGAACCGCTGCGATCCATCCACTGGCGCCGACGCATCCGTATTCCACCCAGGAACGAATGATCTGAGCCGCAAGCACGTCAGCGAGCCGCGCCACAATCCCACAAGCGCCGACGCGGTTCGCCGCCATCTCGCAGGCCATTGCATCAAGCAGTTGAAGCGTGGCGGGTTCGTGACGCATGAGCTCCTTGGCTTGCATGACTTCCGGCATCATCCCGAGCAGGGGATGCAGGCTGTCCAGATTGAAGCGCATGGACCCATAGAACAACAGGCAGTTGCTGCCGGTCGCCATAGCGCTCGGATCGTAGACATCTTCGCCGAGAGGTCGACACTGCCATATTTTTCTGGCAGGTCGTGTGTCATCTAGGCGACGTCAATGAACCTTGGGATGCCACCGCATACTCGTACGCTGCCTATCCGTTATCAGTAACCATATCTGGATTGATCCCGGGGTTTTCCGGAAAAATGTGGTACGCAGGAGCGATCATCACTTTCGCGCAGTTGCCTGCGTTGGTCGTTGCAAACAACGACCATTCACTAGGCCGTGAACCCATAAACTGGGTACCGGATTACTGATTGTCTCGACCGATCAAATCCAGCGCTACATCGAAGGATGGCGCTATCGGTCTGAGGCTTTCTTCCAGGTCGACGTTGGTCATGTCGAAGGCGACGAGGGGATATGGCGCATTTTCCCGCAAGTCGAATGCCACGGCTTCGCCGCCACCGTTGCCGCCGATCACGAACAAACCCCGGAAAAACTCTCGGAAAGTCCCGTCCCGTTCAATCTGAGCAGCTTCCTCGGCGGGATAGAGTTGGAACCAAAGCGGCTGAACCGCTAGCGGTCCTTCCCCGCCATTGCTGAAAGTCAGCAATGCGTAATAACTCTCAGGAAGATCGACCGGAGCCAGCGATTTGAGCGCGGCGATTGCGTCTGCGGAGGCTCCATCGACCTTATGCCATTCTCGATTTTGCAGCACGCGGCCTCCACTTTCGCTTTCCTGAATGATGACGGCTTCCATTACAGATCAAAAGCTGATTCAGCGCCAGCATGAGCCGATATGACCTGACCGATTTTGAATGGCGCGTGATTGAGCCACTTTTACCCAACAAGCCAAGAGGGGTGCCGCGCGTCGATGACCGTCGCGTGCTGAATGGAATCTTCTGGGTGCTCCGATCCGGTGCGCCGTGGCGCGACCTGCCCGAACGCTATGGTCCGCGAACCACCTGCTACAACCGATTCATACGATGGCGGAAAGCAGGCGTCTGGGACCGAATGATGGACGCCATCACTGCTGCCTATGATGGCGACATCCAGATGATCGACAGCACTTCCGTTCGCGCCCACCAGCAGGCTGCGACGGCAAAAAGGGGGATCGAGATCATTGTCTCGGCCGTTCCCGAGGCGGGCTCACGACCAAAATCCACGCGGTCGTCGATGGGCAGGGTCTCCCGATCAGGCTGAGCCTAACCGCTGGGCAAAGCCACGACGGGCAAGCGGCTGACGGTTTGCTTGACCATGTGGGTGCCGGAACCATCGTGCTCGCTGACAAGGCCTATGATGCCGATCGCATCCGGGCGTCTCTCCGCGAGAAGGGGGCGTTCGCCAATATTCCGCCCAAGGCAAACCGTAGGTCAAAACCGTACTTCAGCACATGGCTATATCGCGAACGGAACCTGATCGAGCGGTTCTTCTCCAAGCTGAAGCATTTCCGTCGGGTCGCTACCCGCTACGACAAGCTGGCGGAAAACTTCCTCGCCATGGTCCAGTTGGCGTCAATGCGCCTGTGGCTGCGGGCTTATGAGTCTACGGCCTAGTGATCGGCCTCCTCTTTCTGCTTGCCTTGTTGCTTCCTGCCATCGCGGCATCAGCGCTTGCAACGCTGTTGCGGCGTCCTTCCTCCTCGCGCTGAACGCAATAAAGAGCTGCTAACAAACCCGGCAAAGAATTCGTGCTTTGGCTCATCGCAACCCCTCATGCGTCGCCGCAGCGTTTGCTGCGACAAGCGCAATTTCCGATGTGAGCGTGATCAGGCAATCTGCTGACTGTCAGTGCTCAGAATCTCGACGATCCGGTCATAGCCGTAGAGAGTAGCAAGGCTCAGTGGCGTCAGGCCCGAGTGAGTTTTCAGATCACGGCGAGCACCAGCGCGTACCAGGGACGCAACTGCATCTACGTATCCATGCCACACAGCATCGTGCAAGGCGGTCAGGCCATTGTAGGGACCCTGGGCATCGAGCTCAACCTGTGCGTCTCCCTGTTTTGTTGCTGAGGTCAAAATATCGATGTGATCCGCCTTTCCGAAATAGGCGGCATCGTGAAGTGGTGAACCACGCATGAGACCGATCGTACGGCGAGGATCTGCTCCAGCATCCAGCAATAGGCGCACGATTTCGGCATGACCTTCGCGAACCGCGAGACCGAGAGGCGTGTAATCATCATCGAACGTCCCGGTTATCGGCACCCGAACCTCAAAATCCGCGCCATCTGCGATCAGCCGCTTCACCTCCTCAATATTTCCGGCCTTGACTGACGAGACGATCGACAAGCTGGCAATGTGCTTTTCATCAGTCTGATCTCGCTCCTCGATAAGCGCTGCGATTGCTTTCAAGTTGTCATGCCT
>Ga0308165_1000210_pt1 | contig 140212 bp, 125 predicted proteins | sample PhyWR2_FD_201032 | JGI IMG/M metagenome (GOLD analysis project Ga0308165, IMG submission 201032) | Phyllosphere microbial communities from UC Gill Tract Community Farm, Albany, California, United States - DLSLW.R2 | ecosystem: Host-associated > Plants > Phyllosphere > Unclassified | place...
TGCTGAATGCCTCCGGCGGCGTGATCGACGACCTGATCGTTTATTTCCTCACTGAAGACTATTTCCGCCTGGTGGTGAACTCCGCCACCCGCGACAAAGACCTGGCCTGGATCGAAGAGCACGCCGCGCCGTATGGCGTTGCGCTGACGGTGCGCGACGATCTGGCACTGATCGCGGTGCAGGGCCCGCAAGCCAAAGAGCGCGCCGGCACGCTGTTCACCCCGGAACAAAAAAGTGCGGTCGAAGGCATGAAGCCGTTCTTCGGCGTGCAGGCCGGCGAGCTGTTCATCGCCACCACCGGTTACACCGGCGAGGCCGGCTATGAGATCGCGCTGCCGAAAGATCAGGCGGCGGATTTCTGGCAAAAATTGCTGGCCGCGGGCGTCAAGCCGGCCGGTCTGGGCGCGCGCGACACGCTGCGTCTGGAAGCGGGCATGAACCTCTACGGGCAAGAGATGGACGAAGGCGTTTCGCCGCTGGCCGCCAACATGGGCTGGACCATCGCCTGGCAGCCGGAAGATCGCCGTTTCATCGGCCGTGAAGCGCTGGAACAACAGCGCGATCAGGGCACCGAGCAACTGGTCGGCTTGATCATGACGGAAAAAGGCGTATTACGTAATGAGCTGCCGGTGCGTTTCACCGACGCGGCGGGGCAAACCCACGAAGGCGTGATCACCAGCGGTTCGTTCTCTCCGACGCTGGGCTTCAGCATCGCGCTGGCGCGCGTGCCGGCGGGCATCGGCGAGCAGGCCATCGTGCAGATCCGCAACCGTGAAATGCCGGTCAAAGTGACCAAGCCCGGTTTCGTTCGCGCCGGCAAGCCGCTGACAAATTGATTTTTTATTGATTGATTCTTTTATTTCTTCGAAGGAGTAACCGGCGATGAGCAATGTGCCAACAGAATTGAAATACGCATCCTCCCACGAGTGGGTTCGTTCAGAAGGTAACGGCGTTTACACCGTAGGCATCACCGAACACGCGCAGGAACTGCTGGGCGATATGGTGTTTGTCGATCTGCCGGAAGTGGGCCGCCGCGTCGCCGCCGGTGAAGATTGCGCCGTGGCGGAGTCCGTCAAGGCGGCGTCGGACATTTACGCGCCAATCAGCGGCGAAATCGTGGCGGTGAACGGCGAGCTGGAAAGCTCCCCGGAACTGGTCAACAGCGAACCTTACGGTGACGGCTTCCTGTTCCAGATTAAAGCCGCCGACGAAGGCGAGCTGGCGAACCTGCTGGACGCCGCGGCTTATCAGGCCTCGATCGACGAGTAATAGTGACCACGCCCCAGGCCTTTTGGCCGGGGCGTTTTAGTTACCGCTCAAGCTATATCCCGTATCACGCAAGCATTCAGGAATTTGTAGCAATGACCCAGACACTCAGCCAACTCGAACACAGCGAAGCGTTCATCGAACGCCACATCGGCTCTTCTGCGGAACAACGCCAGGAGTTGCTGGCAGCGGTGGGCGCTCGCTCGCTCAGCGCGCTGATCCAACAGATCGTGCCGGCGGACATTCAGCTGCCGGGGCCGCCGCCGGTCGGCGACGCGGCGACCGAACACCAGGCGCTGGCTGAGCTGAAGGCGATCGCCTCGCAGAATCAGCGCTACAAATCCTATATCGGCATGGGCTACAGCGCCGTGCTGACGCCGCCGGTGATCCTGCGCAACATGCTGGAAAATCCGGGCTGGTACACCGCTTACACCCCTTATCAGCCGGAAGTGTCGCAGGGCCGTCTGGAAGCGCTGCTGAACTTCCAGACCGTGACCCTCGATCTGACCGGCCTGGATCTGGCTTCCGCTTCGCTGCTGGATGAAGCCACCGCCGCCGCCGAAGCGATGGCCTTGGCCAAACGCGCCAGCAAGCTGAAAGACGTCAACCGCTTCTTCGTGGCTGACGACGTGCATCCGCAGACGCTGGACGTGGTGCGCACCCGCGCCGAAACCTTCGGCTTCGACGTCATCGTCGATAAAGCGGAAAAAGTGCTGGAGCTGGACGGCGTGTTCGGCGTGCTGCTGCAACAGGTGGGCACCACCGGCGAGCTGCACGACTACAGCGCGCTGCTGGCCGAACTGAAATCGCGCAAAATCATCACCAGCGTGGCCGCCGACATTATGGCCCTGGTGCTGCTGACCGCGCCGGGCAAGCAGGGCGCCGACGTGGTGTTCGGCTCCGCGCAGCGCTTCGGCGTGCCGATGGGCTATGGCGGCCCGCACGCCGCCTTCTTCGCCTGCCGCGACGAGTTCAAGCGCTCGATGCCGGGCCGCATCATCGGCGTTTCCCGCGATGCCGCCGGCAACACCGCGCTGCGCATGGCGATGCAGACCCGCGAGCAGCATATCCGCCGCGAGAAGGCCAACTCGAATATCTGTACCTCGCAGGTGCTGTTGGCCAACATCGCCAGCCTGTATGCGGTATATCACGGCCCGCAAGGGCTGCAGCGCATCGCCGGGCGTATCCATCGCTTGACCGACATTCTGGCCGCCGGGCTGCAGAAGGCCGGCCTGACGCTGCGCCACAACACCTGGTTCGACACCCTGACCGTTGAAGTGAAAGACAAAGCGGCGGTGCTGGAACGCGCGCTGAGCTTCGGCATCAACCTGCGTACCGATATCCACGGCGCCGTAGGCATCACGCTGGACGAAGCCACCTCGCGCGAAGACGTGCAGACGCTGTTCGCACTGCTGGCCGGCGACAACCACGGCCTGGACATCGACGCGCTGGACGCGGCGGTGAGCAAGAGCAGTCAATCGATCCCGGCCGCCATGTTGCGCCAGGATCCGATCCTGACCCACCCGGTATTCAACCGCTATCACAGCGAAACCGAGATGATGCGCTATATGCATCGCCTGGAGCGCAAGGATCTGGCGCTGAACCAGGCGATGATCCCGCTGGGCTCTTGCACCATGAAATTGAACGCCGCGGCGGAAATGATCCCGATCACCTGGCCTGAATTCTCCGAGCTGCACCCGTTCTGCCCGCCGGAGCAGGCTGCCGGCTACCAGCAGATGATCGGCCAACTGTCTCAGTGGCTGGTGCAACTGACCGGCTATGACGCGGTGTGCATGCAGCCGAACTCCGGCGCGCAGGGCGAATACGCCGGCCTGCTGGCAATCCGCCGCTACCACGAAAGCCGCAACGAAGCGGGCCGTCACGTCTGCCTGATCCCGAGCTCCGCGCACGGCACCAACCCGGCCTCCGCCCAGATGGCGGGCATGAGCGTGGTGGTGGTCGCCTGCGACAAGAACGGCAACATCGATCTGCACGATCTGCGCGTCAAGGCGGAGCAGGCAGGCGAAGAGCTCTCTTGCATCATGGTGACCTACCCGTCGACCCACGGCGTGTATGAAGAAACCATCCGCGAAGTGTGCCAGATCGTGCATCAGTTCGGCGGCCAGGTGTATCTGGACGGCGCCAACATGAACGCCCAGGTGGGCATCACCACGCCAGGCTATATCGGCGCGGACGTTTCGCACCTCAACCTGCATAAAACCTTCTGCATCCCGCACGGCGGCGGCGGCCCGGGCATGGGCCCGATCGGCGTGAAAGCGCACCTGGCGCCGTTTGTGCCGGGCCACAGCGTCGTGCAGATCGACGGCGTAACCACCCAGCAGGGCGCGGTCTCCGCGGCGCCGTTCGGCAGCGCCTCCATCCTGCCTATCAGCTGGATGTACATCCGCATGATGGGCGCGGAAGGCCTGAAGCAGGCCAGCCAGATGGCGATCCTGAACGCCAACTACATCGCTACCCGCCTGAAAGACGCCTATCCGATTCTGTATACCGGCCGCGATCACCGCGTGGCGCACGAATGTATCCTCGATATTCGTCCGCTGAAGGAAGAGACCGGCATCAGCGAAATGGACATCGCCAAGCGCCTGATCGACTTCGGCTTCCACGCGCCGACCATGTCGTTCCCGGTGGCGGGCACGCTGATGGTCGAGCCGACCGAGTCGGAAAGCAAAGTGGAGCTGGATCGCTTTATCGATGCGATGCTGGCGATCCGCAGCGAGATCGACCGCGTCGCCAAAGGCGAATGGCCGCTGGAAGACAACCCGCTGGTGAATGCGCCGCACGTGCAGGCTGAGCTGGTTAACGACTGGCAGCATCCGTACAGCCGTGAGCTGGCGGTGTTCCCGGTGGCCGGCGTGCGCGAGAACAAGTACTGGCCGAGCGTTAAGCGTCTGGATGACGTGTACGGCGACCGTAACCTGTTCTGCTCTTGCGTGCCGATGAGCGACTACGAATAACACGTTCGGCAAAGTTTGTGTTCGGGGGACACCGCATCATGCGGTGTCCCTTTTTATTTTATTGCGGCCTATTCTTTCCCGTACGTTCCCACGATTTGAGGAGTCACCATGCAAGCGGCAATCGTAACAGCGCTGGGGCAAGCCCCGGTTTTCGGCACCTTTGAGGAGCCTCAGGCGCAGGCGAATGAAGTGCCGATCGACGTTCTGGCGGCCGGCATCAAACAGCTGGATCGCGCCACCGTCGCCGGCACCCATTACTCCAGCCCGAAGCAGTTGCCGATCGTACCCGGCACCGACGGCGTGGGCCGGACGGCCGACGGGCAACGGGTGTATTTCGCCTCCTTCCGCCGCCCTTACGGCGCGATGGCTGAGCGCAGCGTCGCGTCATGGACGGTGCCGGTGCCGGAGGCGGTGGACGACGCCACGGCGGCGGCGCTGATCAATCCGGCCTTCGCCGCCTGGCTGCCGCTGCGATGGCGGGCGGATCTGCAGCCCGGTGAAACGGTGCTGATCATCGGCGCTACCGGCACTTCGGGAAAACTGGCGGTCGCCGCGGCGCGTCAGGCGGGAGCCGGGCGCATCGTTGCCGCCGGCCGTCGGCTGAGCGTGCTGGAAGCGTTGGGCGTGGATGCCACGGTGGATCTGAGCCTGCAGGGCGAGGCGCTGACGCAGGCCTTCGCGGCGGCGGCGGGGCCGGGCGGTTATCAGGTGATCGTCGATTATATCTGGGGCCCGGCGACCGAAGCGCTGCTCGCGACGCTCAATAATCACGATCTCTCGTCTTACGCCGGCGGGCGCGGCATTCGCCTGGTCAACGTCGGCTCGATGGCCGCGCCGGACATCCGGCTGCCGGCGGCGGTGCTGCGCAGCAATCAGCTGCAGATCCTCGGCAGCGGCACCGGCAACTTCCCGCCGATCCCGGAGATGCAGCGCTACGCGACCGAAATTCTGGCGCTGGCGGTAACGGGCGCACTCACTATCGAGACGCAGGAGCACGCGCTGGCGGAGATCGCCGAGGTATGGGATCTGAACAAGAAAAGCGACGTGCGTTCGGTGATACGCATCGCCCGCTAAGTTCCTGCCGCTAGCGGCAAGGGCAGACCAGGTGAATATCCTCCGGCTCGCGGGCGAACAGCTCGGCATCCGGGCGCTCGATGAGCCGGCACCCTTGCGCCAGATAGAAGTCTACGGTGCTTTTGTTGGGGATGGAAGAGACGTACAGCCCGGCGGCGCCTTCTTGCGCCGCCTGACGCAGGCAGAGCTGGAACAGCTGCTTGCCTAACCCCTGGCCGCGTTGGTGCGCGCTGACGTAAAAGAACAGCAGCTGGCGCAGATCCCGCTGCGGGCCGCGCGGCTCGGTATCCAGCGCCGCCGCCGCCACGATCTCCTCGCCTTCGAACCGCGCGAAGAACGCGCCGCCGCGATCGAAGCAGGCTTCATGGATCGGCGTATAGGTTTCCCGGTCGTGCGGATCCCAACCGCGCACGTCGTAGTAGTCCGGGTAGGCTTGCAGTTTACCGTCCTGCAGGCGATACAGGGTGTCGATGATTTCGCTGCGGTCAATATCCCATAGTCGGTCGAGTTGCTGCCGTTGCAGCAGGACAGGGGCGCTCATGATCGTTGTTCACTCTCAGTCTGTGGCCGGTAACTTTCCGGCAAATCGATAATAAAACCGATGCCGCGATCGTCGAGGCCTTCGGTGACGCGCAGCTGCGCGCCGATCTTATCGGCCAGGTTCCGGGCGATGGCCAATCCCAGTCCGCTGCCGGTCTGCTGCGTGCCGGGCACGCGGTAAAAGCGTTCAAACAGGCGCGGAAGGTGCTCTTCGCTCACTCCGGGGCCGTTGTCGCGCAACGTAATATAGCAGCCGAGCGGTGCCAGCGAACGGATATGGGCTTCGATGCGGCTGCCGGGCGGTGCGTACTTGAGTGCGTTGTCCAGCAGGTTGGTGAAGATGGCGATCAGCGCATGGCGATCGGTGGTTACCACCACGTCCTCGCTGCCGTCGAGCGAGAGTTCCACATCCTTTTCCAGCGCATAGGGGACGTGCTGCGCGATGCATTTTCCGATCTCTGCGTAGATGTCCACCGCCTCGATTTTCAGCGGAAAATCTTCCGCCTCCAGCTTGGCCAGGTTGATCAACTGGCGCGACAGCGACGCCGCGCGATCTAGCCCCTGCTGCATGTCGCCGATGATCTCCCGGCGCTCCTGCTGCTCGCTGACCTGGGTCAGCAGATGCAGCTGCGCCAGCACGGCGGCGATCGGCGTGCGCAGTTCGTGCGCCGCATCGGCCATAAAGCGTTTTTCGCGCTGGTTGGCGGCGTCGATGCGCGCCATCAGCTTGTTGACCTCCACCACCACCGGCCGGATTTCCTGATACTGCTCGCTGACGTTGATCGGCGACAGATTACCCGGCTGGCGATCGGAGATGGTGCGGGCGATCTGGCGCAGCGGCCGCAGGCTGAAGTAGGCGGTAAACAGCAAGGTGATGATGATCGCCGCCAGAATGCCCAGCAGCGGCATGGCAGTGCTTTCCGCCGGGTTACCGAACAGCGTGGTGCGATCGTTGAACGACTCGCCGACGATCACCCGGTACTGACGCTTTTCGCTCCAGCTGCCGGCAAGATGCCAGTTGGCGCCGGCGTACTTAACGGAGCCCGACAGCACCGAAGGCGGCAGGCGCAGCGGTTCTCCCTGCGTTTGCGAACTGTAAAGCACCCGGTTGTCCCGATCGTAAACCACGAACAGCGGGTGGTAATCGATTTGATCCTGCATGCCGTTATTGATGGAATCAATGTACATGCCTTCAATGGTCTTGATGATGCCGCGGTAATCGATATTGTCGGTGCCGGTTTCATCGAGAATATTGGCGATACCCACGGCGACGATGCGTTGCTGGTTATCGAAATATTTTTCCATGTCGGGGTAATACCAATATTTCACCCAGGCGACGAGGATCCCCCACAATAATAAAATGGCCAGGACCTGGAAAATAATGGTGCGCATAAAGAAGGATTTGAAACCGATCATCTTGCTACTCTTTCTTCAGCAAATAACCAATGCCGCGTACGGTAATAATTCTTTCTTTACCGATCTTGCGCCGTAAATTATGCATGTGCACTTCCAGCGAGTTGCTTTCCACGCTGTCGCCGTGGCCGAACAGCCGCTGTTCCAACACCGCTTTGCGCACCACTGTGCCGGCACAGCGCATCAGCTCGTGCAGCAGGTGATACTCTTTTTTCGACAGCATCAGCAGTTCGTTATCCAGCGTCACCTGATGGTTGACCGGGTCGAGATACAGCGTGCCGAGGCTCCAGGTTTGCGAAGCAAAGCCGGCCATACGCCGGTTGACCGCCTTGACGCGTGAGATGAGCTCGGGCAGCGCAAAGGGTTTGGCCAGAAAGTCGTCCGCGCCGGAATCCAGGCTGTTCACCAGGCTTTCGATGCGGTCGCGGGCGGTCAGGATGATGATGGGGATATTTTGCCCGGCGGCGCGCCAGGCGATCAGCTTTTGCAAACCGTCGCCGTCCGGCAGCGTGAGATCCAACAGCATCAGGTCGAACCCGCCGGGTGAAAGTTTATTTTCCGCGTCCGCGAGCAGGCGCACCCAGCACAAATTAAAGCCGGTGAGCTCCAATGCGCGGCACAGCGCCTTGCCTAATTGCAGGTCGTCTTCCACCAACAGTATGTTCACGTTTGTTCCGCTGAGATCCTCAAGTCGCGATTATCTAACTATAACCCTGCCGGGAAGACAACGGGGAAACTCGCTTTGCCTGTACGTTCTTAAGCAAACCTTAATCTGGCTTTAATCTCGCGTTAAGGGAGCAAAAGGGAATTTCAGTTATTTTGCAGCCATTCGAAATCATGACAGAGGGCGCGAAACATGCAGACTGACGGTTCCCCGCTCGCGGGCACCTCGCGGCGGCTGATATATACAGGCGTGGCGGCGCTGCTCGTTCTGTTGACGCTGTCTTTTCGCGGCGATGCGCAGAGCCATAGCGACAATGGCCCGCATGCTGCCGGCTTGCAACGGGGGCATCAGGCAGCGACGTCGGACGCCTACGGCTGCGTCAAAGCGCGGATTAAAAAGCAGCTGCGCCGCCTGGCTCAGCTTTGAAGCGCTTTTTAGGGCGCAGCTCTATACTCTGACGGACAAACGGGGCGCCTGTGCGCAGGCCGCTGTGTTGATATCGCCAACCAGAGAAAAACAGTATGACGAAAGTGGCATTGGTGACCGGCGCGAGCCGGGGAATTGGCCGTGCGGCCGCGTTGTTGCTGGCTCGGCAGGGTTATGCGGTGGGCGTGAATTACCTGCGTGACGAAAGCGCGGCGCGGCAGGTGGTGGCAGAGATTGAGGCGCAGGGCGGCAAGGCGCTGGCGCTGCAGGCCGATGTGGCCGACGAAGCGCAGGTGATGGCGATGTTCGCCGCGCTGGACGCCCGGTTGGGCACGCTCAGTGCGTTGGTCAACAATGCCGGCATTCTGTTCCGGCAGGCGAACATTGAGCAGTTGACCGCCGAGCGCATCAATCAGGTGCTGAGCACTAACGTTACCGGTTACTTCTTGTGTTGCCGCGAGGCGGTGAAGCGCATGGCGCTGCGCCATGGCGGGCAGGGCGGCGCTATCGTCAACGTTTCCTCCGCGGCGTCCCGGTTGGGGGCTGCCGGGGAATACGTCGATTACGCCGCCTCGAAAGGCGCCGTCGATACCCTGACCATCGGGCTAGCGCGCGAGGTGGCGGCGCAGGGCATCCGCGTCAACGGCGTGCGGCCCGGATTCATCTATACCGAGATGCATGCCAGCGGCGGCGAGCCCGGCCGGGTGGATCGCGTGAAGGACAGTTTACCGATGCAGCGCGGCGGGCAGCCGCAGGAAGTGGCGGAGGCGATCGCCTGGCTGCTGTCTGACGCCGCGTCTTACGTGACCGGCACTTTTATCGAGGCCGCAGGCGGGCGTTGAATGCATGAGGGGTTTTGACATCCCGCCGTGCGGAGTGTATTTTGATTAAATAATAATCAAAATGTAGTTACAAAAATGTATGTTTATTTTGAATGGAATCAGGATAAAAATCACAGTAACCAGCGTAAACACCGCGTCAGTTTTGAGATTGCGCAACGGGTTTTTCTGGATCCCAACCATTTGGCCGTGCTGGAAAGGATTGAGGATGGAGAAGAACGCTGGCAAACGATCGGTATGGTCGGCTCCTGTTTGTTGCTGCTGGTGGCACATACGACGACCGAAACGGATGTCGAAGGCGATGCCGTAGAGATCGTGCGCATCATTTCAGCACGCAAGGCCGATGCCAAAGAGAGGGGAAGATATGAAGCGCAAAAATTCCGCCAAAAATCTGGCGCATAGCGTACTCCCTCCGTTGACGGAGGAGCAGAAAGCGCAAATTGCTTCACTGAGCGCGCTGCCGGATGAGGATATCGATTATACCGATGCCCCGGCCCTGGGTGAGGAGAAGTGGCAGGCTGCGGTTCAGGGGCGTTTTTATAAACCGATGAAAGTATCGAAAACCATCCGAATCGATGCGGATGTGTTGGCCTGGCTTCAGCGGCCAGGCAAGGGCTATCAGAAACGCCTGAACGCTGTGCTGCGTGAGGCGATGTTGAAAGAGCATGAGCACGAGGAATAATTTGTGTCAGGTGGCTAACGGTCCGGTGAGATTCTCACCGGATTTTTTTTGCTGTTTTTTAAGGCAACGCCTACCCACGTCGGCCACCTCTCGACGGAGCTCGGTCAAAACTATAAAAACGGTCATTCCGCGGAGCGTGAAATGTGACCGTTTACCGTTTATCTCCTGCTCATCGGCAGAACAGGGTCATCATAACTATTCCCGGTAATATCCTGCGCCGCGGGGTTACCCGTCGTGCAGCAGCGCGCTGCGGAATGACAAGATATGCGCCTGCGCGGCCTCGGCGGCGGCGGCGCTGTCTTGTGCGGCCAGTGCGGCGATAATTGCCCGGTGTTCGTCGATCACTTCGCGCATATGCCCTTCCCGCGACAGGGTGCTGGCCCAAAAACGCTGCGCCCTGGCGTGCAGCACACTCAGGATATCCGCCAGCATGTTATTGCCGGCGATCTGCGCCAGCTCCTGGTGAAACTCATGATCGAGTGTCATCATTCGCACTCTATCTCGCTCCTGGCTCGCGGCTTCGATTTGCCGATTGAGTTCGGTCAGCGTCGCGATTTGCCTCTCGGTAATCCTCTGGCTCGCCAGCTGCATGCACAGCATCTCGTTAGCCAGCCTTACTTCGATCAATTCCAACGCATCGTCCATCGACAACGGTGAAACCATCACGCCTTTGCGCGGGATGACCTGCAGTAACCCCTCGTTGGCCAAGCGGTGGATTGCCTGATTGATCGGCGTTCTGCCCATATCCAGATCGTTCATCACCTGCGCGGTATTGAGATATTCGCCCGGCTTGTAGCTGAGTGTGACCAGCGCCTGTTTGAAGCGCCGGTAGGCCAGCTCGTTCAGTGAGACGCCGGCTTCTTCCATCATCGGGCGCTGCGGGCTTTCTGCATCAACAGTCTTCACGTTTTGCTCCTGCAAGAAGAAAGTTTTTAGACATAGTACACAAAAACATGGCATGAAAATCGCTTATTTGGTAACTAAAGATATAGTGAAATTTCACAGTGTTTTAACAAGAGGGGCAAAACTGCCATGAGACTAACCTTCACTTTACCTGAATCCCGCGGCGCGGCGACGTTGAATGTTGAGATTGATCATCTGGTGATCGCCGGTTGGACCGGGCGCGATCGCGAAGCGATCTTGCACCATATTCGTGAATTGGCCGAACTGGGCGTGCCCCAGCCCAGTGCAATCCCCCTGTTTTACCGCGTTGCCGCCAATCAGTTGAGCCAGCAAGAGACCATTGAAGTCATTGGCAACGCGACGTCCGGCGAAGCGGAACCGCTGATTTTTGCCCATCGCGGCGAACTGTTCGTGTCATTGGCGTCCGATCACACCGATCGTCAACTCGAAGCGCACAGCGTGGCGCTGTCGAAACAGATTTGCGTTAAACCGGTGGCGCGAGCCGCCTGGCCGCTGCAGGAGGTGCTGGAACATTGGGACAGTTTGATCTTGCGTTCGTGGATCAAGGAAGAGGGCGAATGGCGATTGTATCAACAGGGCAGCCTTGCCGCACTGCGTACGCCCGGTGATTTGCTGGAGCGTTACTTCACCGGTATGCAGCCGCCGGAGTGCGGGCTGGCGCAACCGCAAACGCCCAACGGGTTGGCGATGACTTGCGGCACGGTGGCGGCGATCGGCGGCATTCGACCGGCCGGCGAGTTTCGCATGGAACTGGTGGACGATGTGCTTGGGCGCACCATCAGTCACGGTTATCGCAGCATTGAACTGCCGGTGGTGGCGTGATGAAAAAGCTGACGTTGATGCAGGCCAGCGCCGGCCTGGCTAGCGGGGAGTTCACCGCAGCGCAGCTGACCGCCGCCGCTTTGGCGCAGATCGCCGATGAGCGGGGGGAGGGCGCGCGCGCGTTTACGCGAACCTACGCCGAGTGGGCGCAACGGCAAGCGCAGGCCTCCGATCGGCGGCGCGCCGCCGGCTCGCCGCTGTCGGCGCTGGATGGCGTGCCTGTCTCAATCAAGGATCTGTTTGACGTGGCCGGTGAGGTGACCACGGCGGGCTCGCGCGTGTTAGCCGACGCGCCGCCCGCAGAAAAGCACGCTGCGGTAGTGGAACGGCTGTTGCAAGCCGGCGCGGTGGTGGTGGGCAAAACGACGATGACGGAATTCGCCTATTCCGGGCTGGGCATCAACCCGCATTACGGGACGCCGGCCAACCCCTGGGAGCGCCAGGCGGCACGCATTCCCGGCGGCTCCTCTTCCGGTGCGGCGGTGGCGGTGGCCGACGGCATGTGCCTGGGCGCGATTGGCAGCGATACCGGCGGGTCGGTACGCATACCCGCCGCGCTGTGCGGATTGACCGGTTATAAACCCACTGCACGGCGCATCAATGACGCTGGCTTATTGCCGCTGTCGCCTTCGCTGGATTCGATCGGCGTAATTGCTCATGACGTCGCCAGCTGTATTGCGCTGGACGCACTGATTGCCGACAGCCCGCTGCGGGTGCCGCAAAAAAGCTTGGCGCAGGCGCATTTTGCCGTGCCGCAAACGGTGGTGCTGGATGAACTGCAGCCGGCGGTTGCCGAGGCATTCCAGCGCAGCCTGCAATGCCTGTCCCAGGCGGGGGCGCAGATTGAATTCATTCCCGCTACGGCGTTCGCCGAACTGGCCGCGATCAATGCCAACGGTGGTTTCACCGCGCTGGAGTCCTGGCGCTGGCATCAAGCGTTGATCGCTGAACGGGCCGAGGGCTATGACCCGCGGGTGCTGTCGCGCATTCGCCGCGGTGCATCCTTGGGCGACGCCGATCTGCAGCTGTTGCAGCGGCAACGCGCCGACTGGCAGCGGCGGATTACGGCGGAGCTGCAGAGGTTTGACGCTCTGCTGATGCCGACCGTGCCGATGATTGCGCCAACTATCGGCGAGCTGGCGGCGGATGATGCCTACTTCCGTTGCAACGGACTGATGCTGCGCAATCCCGCGATCGTCAATTTCCTCGACGGCTGCGCGCTGTCCTTGCCCTGCCAGCGGCCAGGCGCCGCGCCGATCGGCCTGATGCTGGCGGGCTTGCCGATGTGTGATGAGGCGCTGCTGGGATGGGCGCTGGCGATCGAACGCCGTCTTGCCGAGGCGTGATTTTCCGGTGGGCGCAGGCCTGCCTTTTGAGATGACCAGGAGAATATCCATGAACGATTCCCCGAACGGAATGCTGTTTGTCGCGACGGATGTCGCCACGCAGGATGATGCGGATTTCAATCGCTGGTATGACCGCGAACACGTGGAGGAGCGGGTGCGGGTGCCCGGCTTTTTATCCGGCACACGCTATCGGGCATTGCAGGGCGGGCGTCAATATTTGGGGCTGTATAAAACCGAATCGTTGGCCAGTTTTACCTCCGAAGCCTATCGCGCCGCGTTTCAACACCAAACGCCTTGGTCGGTGGCCAGCCTGGAGAAAATGCGCGATCCAATGCGCCGGGTGTGTGCGGTGGAGGCGGTCACCGGCCAAGGGTGCGGCAGTCATCTCTGTATCTTCGTGCTGCCGTCGGCGGCATCGGAAGCGCTGCATGCCCGCATCTTGCAACTGGGCGCACGGCTGGCTGAACAGCCTGGCTTTGTGCGCAGCAGCCTGTTGACGCCGGATGCCGAACTCAGTTCCCCGCTGCCGAAAGAATCGCGAGAAAACCGCCGAATGCTGCCGATGCTATTGATCGAAAGCAGCGACGCCGAAGCCGGCCTGCGTTTAAGCGAGCAGGCCGCTGAAGCGCTGAACATGCCCGCCGCCGATGCCTGGCACTATGCCCTTGGCTGGCAACTGACCGCACAGGAGCTGACATCATGAACGCATACACCACTGAAACGGCACAGGCTGCCGTGCCTGCCGCAGAAAGTGCCGCCGCACCGCCCAATACCGGCAAGTTGGCGGCGGCCAGCTCGATCGGCACGGCGTTGGAATGGTACGATTTCACCGTCTACAACATCATGGCCGCGTTGATTTTCAACCATGTATTCTTCCCATCGTTCGATCCGCTGGTGGGCACGATTCTGGCGTTCTCCACTTACGCGGTGGGTTATGTTTCCCGGCCGATCGGTGGCATCGTGTTCGGCCACCTTGGCGATGTGTTGGGGCGGCGCTTTGTACTGGTCACCACGCTGGTGATCATGGGCGTGACCACGGCGCTGATGGGATTGTTGCCCGGCTATGCCAGCTGGGGGATTTGGAGCCCGTTGCTGCTGGTGACGCTGCGCTTTATTCAGGGCATTGCGCTGGGCGGAGAATGGGCGGGGGCGGTGCTGTTGTCGATGGAACACGGTAAGCCGCATCAGCGCGGGCGCAACGCGTCCTTTGCTCAGGTAGGGCCGTCCTGCGGTTCGCTGATCGGCACCGGCCTGATTACGCTGGTGACGTTGGCGATGTCGGCGGACGATTTCCAGCAATGGGGCTGGCGGATCCCGTTCCTGCTGAGCCTGGTGCTGGTCATCTTCGGTTTGTGGCTGCGTCGGGGGGTGGGTGAGACGCCGGCATTTTTGCAACTGGAGGCGTCGAAAGATGTTACGCAGTCGCCGATCCGCGAAGTCTTCACGCAGCACATGCGCCCACTGCTGATCGCCGGCGGATCGCGTATCGGCTCTGACGTGCTCTATGCGTTGGTGGTCGTGTTCACATTGACCTACGTCACCACCGTGCTGAATCTGCCGCGCCCGCTGGCGCTGGGCGCCACCATGCTGGGGGCGATAGGTAACGCCGTCGCGGTACCGCTGTTTGGCGCATTGTCGGATCGCTTCGGCCGTCGTCCGGTGTATATCGGCGGTGCATTGGCGGCGATAGCGTGGGCGTTTGCGTTCTTCGTCCTGCTCGACAGCAGTCAACCGGTGTTGATCTGCATGGCAGTGGTGATCGGGCTGTTGATCCATGCGGCGATGTATGGGCCACAGGCGGCCTTCATCACGGAACAGTTCCCGACACGGGTGCGTTATGCCGGATCGTCGTTAGCCTATACCTTGGCGGGGATTATCGGTGGCGGCTTTGCCCCGCTGATCATCACTTCGTTGTTTAAATCTTACGACAGCACGCTGGCGATTTCCGCCTATGTCGCGTTGGCTCTGCTTATCACGCTTTGGGCGGTATGGGCGGCGCGGGAAACGGCGCATAAGCCGCTGTAAATAGAATGCCGGGCTACTTTAGGCCCGGCGTTCGGTCAAAACCACAAAAACGGTCATTAACGGTCATGTTGCGGAACGTGGAATTGTGACCGTTTACCGTTTCTCTCCTGTCTGCCTAAGACGCACGCGCATCATAACTGCCTGTTACTCCACACTTTCATAATTATTCATTTCATTTTCCTCCCGATTTTTTTGACAACTATCACACCGCCATCGTTGACCGATCGCGGGGCGATGCGCTTTGCGTCTGCGCGCAAAACGCGGCGCGGCAAATCGATATCGTAATCAACGTCGTGGAGGAGAAAAGAAACATGCTGCCTGTAGAACGTCATCGTTTTATCACCGAAGTCTTGAGCCAGCGCGGCCGCGTGATGGTGCAGGAGGTGGCGCAGCTGTGCCACATCTCTATCGAGACGGCGCGGCGTGATCTGGCCTTGCTGGAACGGCGCGGCCTGCTGCTGCGCAGCCACGGCGGCGCGGTATTCGTCGAGCCGCCGGCGGTGGAGAAAACCTATGTGCCCGCCGAGATAGACCAGGGGGAATCTTTCCGCCAGCGCAGCAACGAGGCGCCGGAGCAGAAGACGCGCATCGCCAAACGCGCGCTGGAGTTTATCGCGCCGGGGGATTGCCTGCTGCTGGACAGCAGCTCCACCAGCTGGTTTTTGGCGCGCCAACTGCCGGATATCTCGCTGGTGGTGTTGACCAACTCGCTGCACATCATCCAGACGCTGGCCTGCAAGGCCAACGTGCGCACCATCGGACTGGGGGGCGAGTATTCCGCCAAGTATGAGGATTTTATCGGCGTGCTGGCGGAGCAGATGCTGAAAGAGTTCGTGATCAACAAGCTGTTTTTCTCCTGCCACGGCATCTGCCAGGACGGCGGCATCCGCGAAAGCAACGAGCACCATGCGCGGCTGAAGCAGCAGATGCTGCTGGCGTCGGAACGCAAGTTCCTGCTGGTGGACAGCAATAAGTTCGGCCGCCGCTCGTTCGCGCGCATCTGCCACTACCGGGAGATAGATACCTTAATCACCGATCGGCTCAGCGACGACGAATTTCGTCAGGAACTGGCCTGGAACAACGTCGACGTGATTGAAGTTTCACCCGCCGCGAAAAGGGCGGCGCGATAACAACAACGAAACCCCCTTATTTACAGCCAACACTTGTGGAGAGAGAACAATGAAAAAATCCGTACTGGTCGGTCTGTTTGCCTCGCTGCTGCTGTCGCTATCCGCGCAGGCGGCGGACAAGCTGAAAATGGGCGTGGTGGTGAAGATCGGCGGCATTCCGTGGTTCAACGCCATGGAGGCCGGCATCAAAAGCGAAGGCGCCAAACGCGGCATCGACGCCTGGATGGTCGGGCCGACGGCGGCGGATCCGGCGCTGCAGGTGCGCGCCATCGAAGATCTGATCGCGCAGAAGGTGGACATCATTGGCGTGGTGCCGAACGACGCCCGGGTGCTGGAGCCGGTGCTCAAGCGCGCGCAGGAGGCGGGCATCAAGGTGATCGTACACGAATCCCCCGGCCAGAAGTACGCCGACTGGGACTTTGAGCTGGTGGACGCCTCGCAGCACGGGGTCAACCACATGAAAGCGCTGGCCGCCTGCATGAAAGAGCAGGGCAAGTACGCGGTGTACGTCGGCAGCCTGACGGTGCCGCTGCACATCACCTGGTCGGACTCGGCCATCAACTACCAGAAGCAGCACTACCCGAACATGCAGCTGGTGGGCGACAAGTTCGGCGTGGGGGAATCGCTGGATGACAGCGTGCGCACCACCAACGATCTGATGGCCAAATATCCCGATCTGAAAGGCGTGCTGGCGTTCGGATCGCAGGGGCCGATCGGCGCCGGGCGCGCGGTGCTCAACCGCGGCAAAAGCAACGATATCTGCGTCATCGGGCCGTTCAGCCCGGGCCAGGGCGCTTCGCTGGTCAACCGTGGCGCCATCAAGGGTGGCTATATCTGGAATCCGCTGGTGGCGGGCGAAGTGTTCGTGCGCATCGCCGACATGATGCACAAGGGAGAAAAGATCACCGACGGCATGACCATCGAAGGCATGGGCAAGGTGCAGGTGGATGCACAGCAGCACACCATTCTCGGCAACGCCACCGAAAGTCTGGATAAGCAAAACCTGCCGAAGCTGGTGAAGATGGGGCTGTAATCATGGCGATTTCCGGCAATACGGCAACCCAGGGCGCGCCGCTGATCGCGCTGCAACAGCTGTCGATGACCTTTGGCGGGCAGCGTGCGCTGAACGCTATCTCGCTGGCGCTGATGCCGGGGGAAGTGCACTGCCTGGCCGGCACCAACGGCTGCGGCAAGAGTACGTTGATCAAGGCGATCGCCGGCGTGTATCAACCGGACGACGGCAGCCGCATCACCATCGACGGGCAAACCTTCGGCCGGCTGTCGCCGGATCAGGCGCGCGCCTTCGGCATTCAGGTGATCTACCAGGATCTGTCGCTGTTTCCCAACCTGACGGTGGCGGAAAACATCGCCTTCGAGCACAACCTGCATGGGCTGCTGGGATGGTACCGCCCGGCACGGCTGCGGCGCACCGCCGAGCGCCTGCTGCAAGAGCTGAGTTTCCATCTGGATCTCGACAAACGGGTGGCGGAGCTGCCGATCGCCCAGCGGCAGCAGGTGGCGATCTGCCGCGCGCTGGTGGCGGAGGCGCGGCTAGTGATCATGGATGAACCGACCGCCTCGCTGACCCGCACCGAGGTCAATCAGCTGCTGCGCACGGTGGATTACCTGAAAGCGAAAGGCATCTGCGTGGTGTTCGTCAGCCACCGGCTGGACGAGGTGCTGGAGATTTCGGATCGCGTCACGGTGATCCGCGATGGCAACAAGATCGGGACCTGGCCGGCGGCGGAGATCACCGGCGATCGTCTGACCGAGCTGATGACCGGTCTGAAGCTGGACTATCGCCTGAAGTCACCCAGCATGAATAAGGATCGGGTGCTGCTGGAGGCGGATCGCCTCAGCCGCGCCGGGCAATATCAGGACGTGAGCTTCCGGCTGCATCAGGGCGAGGTGCTCGGTCTATGCGGGCTGCTCGGCTCCGGGCGCACCGAGCTGGCGCTGAGCCTGTTCGGCATGACCCGGCCGGACAGCGGCAAGCTCTACCTCGACAGCAAACCGGTGCGCTTTCGCGGCCATGAGGACGCGATCAAGGCCGGCATCGGCTACGTCTCGGAGGATCGCCTGACGCTCGGCCTGGTGCAGCAACAGTCGGTGGCGGACAACGCGGTGCTGACCATTCTTGATAAGCTGCGCGGGCGTTTTCGCCTGATTGACGACTACCGCAAGAATCGCATCGTCGCGGAGTGGATCGCCAAACTCGGCGTGCGGGTAGCGGATCCGGAGCAGGCGGTTTCGACGCTGTCCGGCGGCAATCAGCAAAAGATCGTGTTGGCCAAGTGGGTGCTGACCCAGCCGCGGATCCTGATCCTCGACTCGCCGACCGTCGGCGTCGACGTCGGCGCCAAGGCCAGCATCTACCAACTGATCCATCTGCTGGCGCAGGAGGGGATCGCCATTTTGCTGATCTCCGACGAAGTGCCGGAGGTGTATTACAACTGCGATCGGGTGCTGCACTTCAGCGGCGGCAGCGTGATCGGCGAGTACCTGCCGGGGCAGGTGAGTCAGCAACAGCTGGCGGAGGCGGTCAATGCGTAGATTCAGCCTGAAACCGCGCGGCAACGAAGGCTACCTGGCCTGGGTGCTGCTGCTGACGGTCATCGTCTTTTCGCTGCTCAGCGAGCAGTTTTTAACGGTGCAAAACCTGCTCGATCTCTGCGAAAGCTATGCGGTGAGCGGCATCTTTGCCCTCGGCCTGTTCGTGGTGCTGGTGACCGGCGGCATCGATATCTCCTTCGCTGCGGTGGCCTCGGTTGTGCAGTACCTGATCGCCACGCTGGCGACCCATTACGGCCTGGCCAGCCCGGCGGGCAGCATTCTGCTAGCGTTGGCGATCGGCGCCGCGCTGGGCATGGTTAACGCGCTGCTGATCTACTGCCTGCGCATCGTTTCGATCATCGTCACCATCAGTATGCAGGCGTTGTTGTTCGGCATGCTGATGTGGCTGACCAACGGCCGCAGTCTGTACGCGCTGCCGGACTGGTGGACGCTGCCGCGCAGCGTGCTGCCGTTCCAGTTGGGTGAACAGAGCTATCAGCTCGGTTTGCCGACGCTGGTGATGCTGGCGGTGGCGCTGCTGACCTGGCTGCTGCTGAACAAGACGCACCTCGGGCGCCAGCTGTTTGCCGTCGGCGGCGATGCGGAATCGGCGCGGCGCATCGGCATTCGCGTCGGCCTGCTGCACCTGTTCGCCTACGGCTATCTGGGCGTGATGGCGGCGATCGGCGGCCTGGTGCAGGTGTACCGCATGGGGGAGGTGGTGCCCAATGCGCTGGTGGGCGGCGAGCTCGACGTACTGGCGGCGGCGGTGCTGGGCGGCGCCAGTCTGAACGGCGGCAAGGGCAGCGTGATCGGCACGCTGATGGGCGTATTCCTGATCGGCGTGCTGAAAAACGGCCTCAACCTGATCGGCGTGTCCAGCTACTTCATGAACGTGGTGATCGGCCTGGTGATCGTCGCGGCGATCACCGTCACTCACTACAAGAAACGCAAAGAAACCGACGTCGGTTTCGCCTGAGGAGCGCCTGATGGGCAACTACCTGAAATTTCGTCCGGACGGCACCGCCGTCGGCCTGTTGGCGCTGCTGGTGGCGGTGGTGCTGGCCTTCAGCCTGCTGATGCCGGGGCGCTTCTTCAGCGGCGCCACCTTCACCAGCGTGGCGTTCCAGCTGCCGGAGCTGGGCCTGCTGACGCTGGCGATGTTCATCCCGATCCTCAGCGGCGGCCTGAACCTGTGCATTATCGCCAGCGCCAACCTGACCAGCCTGCTGATGGCCTGGCTGTTCATCAGCTATCTGCCGCCGGACGCCGGATTGGGATTGCAGGCGCTGTGGCTGGTGTTGGCGCTGGCGGCGGCGATGCTGCTGGCCGTGACGATCGGCGCGGCGACCGGCGCGCTGGTGGCCTACGTCGGCGCGCATCCGATTCTGGTGACGCTGGCGACCATGACTACGGTCAACGGCATCGGCATCTACCTGACGCGCGGCGCGGCCCTGAGCGGCATGCCGGAGATCGTGCGGTTTATCGGCGCCGAGCGCGTGCTGGGCGTACCGGTACCGCTCCTGATCTTCCTGGCGGTCGCCGTGCTGCTGGCGCTGTTCTTGCAGAAAACCCGGCTCGGCAAATGCATCTACATGAGCGGCAGCAACATCAACGCCACCCACTTCAGCGGCGTGAATACCCATCGGGTGCTGATCGCCATTTACACCCTCTCCAGCCTGCTGTGCGTCATTGCCGGGCTGGTGATGATGGCGCGCTTCAACTCGGCGCGCATGGGCTACGGCGACTCTTACCTGCTGCTGACGGTGCTGGCGATCATTCTGGGCGGCACCGATCCGTTCGGCGGTTTTGGCCGGGTCAGCGGCGTGGTGCTGGCGCTGATCGTGCTGCAGGTGATCGCCACCGGTTTGAACCTGATGAACGTCAGCCCGCACTTCAGTCTGGCGATGTGGGGCGCGGTGCTGATTGCGGTGCTGGCGCTGAAGTTTTTCCGCCATCGCTATCGGCAGCGGCGGGCGATGCGCCGCAGCGCGGCCCAGGCCAGAGCCGCGGCAGGCCACTGATCCTTTTCCCTTTTGCGCAGGATAACGCTAATGAAATACCAGATTTCACCTTCACTGATGTGCATGAACCTGATGGATATCCGGCAGCAATTGGCGGTGCTGAACTGCCGCGCCGATATGCTGCATATCGACATCATGGACGGGCACTACGTTAAAAACATCACGCTGTCGCCGTTCTTTATCGAACAGATCCGCCCGCACACCTCGTTGCTGCTGGACGTGCATCTGATGGTGGAGAACCCGACCGATTTTATCGACCCGATCGCCCGCGCCGGCGCGGACTTTATCTGCCCGCACGCTGAAACCATCAACCGCGACGCGTTCCGGGTGATCAACCAGATCCGCGCGCTGGGCAAAAAAGTGGGTGTGGTGCTGAACCCGGCTACGCCGGTGGAGTTTATCCGCCACTACCTTCATCTGCTGGACAAGGTTACGGTGATGACCGTCGATCCGGGCTATGCCGGGCAGCCGTTCATTCCCGAAATGCTGGAAAAGATCCGCCAGTTGCGCGATCTGAAACGCCAACAAAACCTGAGCTATCTGATCGAGATCGACGGATCCTGCAATCAGCGCACCTACCGCGATCTGATGGGCGCCGGCGCGGAAGTGTTGATCGTCGGCAGCTCCGGGCTGTTCAACCTCGATCCGGATCTGGAGACGGCATGGGAAAAAATGCTGGATCAGATGCGGCAGGCGGCCTGAGGCGGGGGACATGATGCGGCATTTTCTTGGCGTAGACGTCGGCGGCACCAACACCCGCCTGCTGTTGATGGATGATGACGGCGAGTTCAGCGGTTACCGCAAGATAGCGACCGCCGATTGGGCACGGCAGGCCGATCCGCTGGCGGCGTTGGGCCGCCTGATCGCCGGGCATTGCCAGGATCGTCAGGTGGCGCAGGTGATGCTCGGGCTGCCGGGGATCCTCAGCCGCGATCGCTCGCGGGTGCTGTCGCTGCCGTTCATTCCGGCGCTGGATGCCCAGCCGGTGGCGGCGCTGTTGGCCGATTTGCTGGCGCTGCCGGTGCGGATGGATAAAGACGTCAATCACCTGCTGTGGTGGGACTTGCAGCAGCTGCCGGCGCTGCCGCAGGTGGCGGTGGGGTTGTATTTGGGCACCGGCATGGGCAATAGCCTGTGGCTGAACGGCAATTTTTACCACGGGGCGCACGGCGCCGCCGGCGAGCTGGGGCACATTCCCTGGCCGGGCCATCAGGGCGAGTGCCCGTGCGGTAAACGGGGCTGCGTCGAGAGCCTGACCTCCGGTCACTGGCTGACCGGCTGGGCGCGCGCCAACGCGGCGCAAACGCCGTTCGAACGGCTGTTCGAACGCCACGGCGAACATCCGGATCTGCGGCGCTTCGTCGAACGATTGGCGCAGACCATCGCCATCGAAATGAACGTGCTCGATCCAGAGCGGCTGATCCTGGGCGGCGGCGTGATCGCCATGAGCGGTTTCCCGTTGGCGCAGCTGGAGCAAGAGATCCGCCGCCATCTGCGCGAGCCGCAGCCGGCGCAGGGGCTGGCGATCTCTATCAGCCGCCTTAGCGATGAGACCGGCAGCAAAGGCGCCTGCCTGGCCGCCCGGCGCCATTTCCAATTGAGCAGGGAGTACCCGCAATGAAAGGCAAAGTCTGCGTGTTCGGTTCGTTCAACCTGGATATCGTCGCCGGCATGGCGCGCTTTCCGCAGCCTGGCGAATCGCTGATCGCCCGCAACAGCATGATGGGGGCGGGCGGTAAGGGGGCCAACCAGGCCACCGCCGCGCTGCGCGCCGGGGCGCGGGTGCATTATATCGGCAAGGTGGGGCGCGACGACTTCGGCACCTTTGCCCGGCGCCATCTCGCCGCCGCCGGTTTCGATGCGGTGACGCTGTTCTCGACCGGCGATTGCCCGACCGGCAATGCGCTTATCTATGTTGCCGGCGAGGAGGCGGAGAACATGATCGCCGTCGATCCCGGCGCCAACCTGACGGTCAGCGAAAATGAGGTGCGCCAGTGCCGGCCGGCGATCGCCGCGGCGGACATTCTGTTGACCCAGCTGGAGAACAATCTGCCGGCGATTGAGCAGGTGATCGCCATCGCCCGCGAGGCGCAGACGTTCATCATTCTCAACCCGGCGCCGTTTCAGCCGGTGCCGGACAGCCTGTTGGCGCAGGTTGATATGCTGACGCCCAACGCCACCGAGTGTACGTTGCTGACCGGCGTGCCGGTGCGGGATGCGGCTTCGGCGCGCCAGGCGGCGCAGGTGCTGCACGCCAAGGGCATTCGCTTGCTGATCGTGACCCTGGGGACGCAGGGAGCGTTGTTCTCGGACGGGGAAAACAGCGAGCTGATCCCGGCGTTTCCGGCGCAGCCGAAAGACACCACCGGCGCGGGCGATGCGTTTAACGGCGCCCTGGCGGCGCAGCTGGCGAATCAGGTGCCGTTAGCCGATGCGGTGCGCTTCGCCGCCGCCTACGCGGCGGTCTGCGTGGAGCGCGCCGGGGCGGCGGGATCGATGCCGAGCTATGAGGAGGCGTTGGAACGCCAACGGGCGTTCGCGTGACGATAACGGGCTGCGGCGGCGGCCTGGTTTACTTACTTCAACCAGCCTTTGCGCTGCGCATCCCGCAGGCGGCACTCATCACCGAACCGTTTCTGACCCGGGTACGTTATTCCGGGCCGTTGTTGGCCTGCATGCTGGGGGCGTTACTGAGCGCGCTGTGGGCAGTGATTGCCGCGAAGGGGAGGGCGCACAAACCGTAGTAACTTTCACACCGGGTCAAAGCCCGGCGTGAAAGTTGTGCATGATAAATAGCAGCTATGCAGCGACGGCATCATGGGTAAAACTGCCAATGCCATTAATTTCCAGAACGGGTGAATCGTAATGGGCCATGTTGAAGGCATTGTCGTTTGTGAGACCAAAAATAATGTCATCGTTGTCTAAACTGTGATTCAGATTCTTATCCACCATCACAAAATAGAATCCATTCAACGATAAGGCGCTGACTTCGCTCAATGCACTCTGACTGTGGCCTTGAGTGACTGTAGATACCAGTTCAATGAACAATTGTTGCGGAGTCGTATTCGTCTGGACATTCATTCCGGAGAGTAGCACTGTCAGCTCATTCAGGGATAAGCTGCCGACGAGATCGATAGTCTTGCTGCCACCCGCGGAAAAGAGCCACTGCCGGTCGATATCACCGACGGCAATGTTGTCGCCTTCAACCCATGATGCATTTTGCGTACTGCTGTTTTCGTAATCGTTAAAGGTGACCATGTTATCAATGGTACTGTGGTTGAATACCACCGTATCAGCGCCTTTGCCGGTTGCCAGACTCGTATTGCCCATTACGTTGTAGATATGATTAGCCTGGATGCCGCTGGTCGTAGGGGCATCGTTGGCGATCGACAGTTGGTAACCGGCCAATTGGGACATGATGGCATCGTATCCCGTCAGTCCGTCTAATTGTTTTAGCAGCTGATAGAACTGCCCGCCGCCGGTTCCCCCTTGTTCCATGGTCAAATGCAGTGGTGTGCTATTAGCCATGTGACTGGTGATGGATTTCAATTCTTCGCTGAAATTGTTTTTGATGGTGAGGTTAAGCGCCTTATCACCGGTAATGTTAATTTCACTGATATGGTTGTCATGGCCCTCAAGGCGTAGGGTGTTTTCCGCATCTCCCTTGGATGATATTTCCAAAAACTCTCTGACCTCTGGAATGCCAGAGTCAATATAGACCGTATTGGTTTTGAACGATAAAGTGCCGGCATCAGCGTGAACTATATTTTTCGCATCAAAACTAATTGTCATCACGGGTGAAAAATTTTTATAACGGTAATCAGGGGCGTACTCGAAGGTAATATGGCTGTTTTCACCGGCATTACCGGTGATTTCCAGAGCGCGTTGGCTAAAAGGGGCATCCATAAATGAATCTACCGGCACATTAATCACCGTAACGTTATCGGCAAAGCCAGACAGCGCAAAACCGTATGAACCCGTAAAACCGTTTGGCATTCCCCACGCAGGATCCCAAAGCTCGGGGGCTTTCAGGTCGGTGATATGCTTATAATCCTTGTTGTGTATGTTAGCGATAGAGGGATCGGCCAAGAGGCCGATATCAAATACGTGCCTGCCCTCGTTGCCGACTAATTGTCCGTCAAGGTAGATAGAACCCGTACCGCGATAGCCCGCCAAATCGATCTGGGGGAAAAGCGTAAAGTTACCTACATTGGTGGCAATCGTGCCGGAAAGCGTACCATCGCTACCTGTGGTGAGATACACATTCTTGGTGATGAGGTTAGCCGTTAATACCGAACCTTGGTCATACCCCTTAATTTTGAAAGTATTGCTAACGCTATTGGCGCCGTCATTGATGCTATTGCCTTGCCACTGTACATTGATATTTTTTGCAAAATTGAATCGAAGCTCACCGGTGGCATGCGCCATATCCGCATCTGCCGTGATGATAACGTTTTGATTGTTCCCAGTAATAGGGTTTGCCAAGGTGACATTCGGGTTTTTCAGGAATATATTAATATTATTGAGCGCTTGCGTGAACAACTTCAGCAAAATATTCTCAGTACCGTCAATGGTAAGGGTATGCCACCCATTCAATTGACTAATGTCGACAGTGCCTGATTTCATGACGTTCAACGTAATGTCATTCAGCATGAGTAACTCAGCATTGGAAATAACATGTTCGACGCCATGATTATTTATTGTTCCCGTTAATGCTCCGTTTTCATCACTTTTTGTCAGTACCCCCTGTTTGACATAGTTTAAATTGGCTCCGATCTTTTTTTCGAATTGTTGGACCGCATAACTGCCCGGAGCTCCGCCATTGCCTGAAATAATACTCTCATTAGCACGAAAGTGCGCCAATACCGCCAGTGTTGCCTTCAGTGCATCATTGCCACTTTCGTTCATAATTGCGACAGACTCGGCTGTCGTCATGGGTCTTCCCCATAAATTACTGAATATTATCTGATATGAGACGGCTTTGGCGAATGCAGGCTGCTTAGCGAACATGGCGAGGATATCACTCTCAGAGCGCCCTGCGGCTAATTGCTTACTGTAGGTATCCAATGCATTGGCATCAATATAATAACCGGCAATGCTCAAGTATATTGCAGTTATGGCCTCTTGATACTCCGGTGCCGGTAACTCTCCGGCAGCATAAACATGCGTGTTAGCCAAAAAAATTGCTTTGGCATCAGCATGTTCGCTGGTGTCATCATTGCGGATGTCATTAATCATTCGTACTATAACATCGCCACGGTTTTCCGTATTGATAGTTAACCCGGCAGTATATTTTTGTAGTTGGTTGTTATCGGGGGTTGATCCAAAAATATTTTCATAAATTTTGATGACGAAATCATTGTCGCTAAGGTTCGACAACGTTTTTTTACCATCGACAAATTTTTGTGCAATCAGATTTAACTGTTCAGGGTGCTTATTTATCACGTTGCCCCAATAGTTTATACCATCGGATGTCATCGTTGATTTCACTGCATAATAAAAACCCTGCACCCATTCGGCTCCGTCTGATACTGAGCCGTTAAAAGAGGGGAATAGCGTTTGATTGACGGTTTCAATCAACGCGGCTTGTTGTTCTTTTAAAATGACTTCTTGCCCGGAGTAGTGCAAAAGTTCGTTGTTCATGTAAGCCGCAGGCTTCCGAGATCGCCACTTTTTTCCAATTGGCTGAGAAGGTAAGCGAGTATTTCCTCCGATGCGTCGGCACCATGAAGATTATGGTAAATAAACTGTATTTTTTCACTGTTATTTAATTGCGACAGGCGTGATTGACCTAATTCAGAATTGATTAATTTATTTGTTAATGCAGCAAGGGAGAGGTTTTCTTGTGCCAATTTTTTTGAAAAATAATCGATATCTTTAATGTCGGCTTTTTTTCCTATGACGGCATAAAATAATGCGGCGACATCGCGTTGAACGAGAAGTGAGCTCATGACTTTCCCCAAAGAAATGGATGCGAAAAAGGTAAGTAAAGGAGAGAACCTGGGGTTAAGCAAGTATGAGACACATATCCCGTGCCGGGGCTGGGTTTGCTTGAACTGACCGCTGCGATGACGTCTAAAAGCAAGTATGGAGCCGCCGTCGGGTGAAATAAACAGGCTGCAGTGTATTCACTGCAGCATATACTATTACTTCAACCAGCCTTTGCGCTGCGCATCCCGCAGGTGTTGCTCCATGTGGTGCCACAGCTCGGGGTGCACGTCGGCGATCGATGCATTGCGCGCCAGCACCTGCTCCAGGCTGATGCCGTTCTCTACCCAGCTCTGGCCTTCATTGTGCAGGTTCATCAGCATCGGCATGGTGCGATCCAGCAGCAAGGCGAAGCGTGCATCGGCGCTTTCGCCATCTTCATATTCCTGCCATAAAGCGGTGAAATACTCGCGCTGAGCCTCCGGCAACATGCCGAACAGGCGGCGCGCCGCTGCCACTTCCTGATCGTGGATCGCCGCGCGGGCCGCCAGATCGTAGACCAGCACGTCGCCGGCGTCGATTTCCACAATGTCATGCAGCAGCGCCATCTGGATCACGCGCTGAATGTCTACGTCATCACCGGCGTAGGGCGCCAGGCTCATGGCGGCGATGGCGAAGTGCCAACTGTGTTCGGCGGAGTTTTCCTGGCGCTGGGTGCCCAGCACTTTGGTGCGGCGTTGCACGCCTTTCAACTTATCGATTTCCATCAGGAACTGGATGACCTGGGTCATTGAGCCGAAATCTAACGCGGGTACAGCGGATGACATGGTGTAAACCTCAAGGTGGGTGGGTTGAAGCCTGACGATTGTAGACCACCGGGCGGGCGATTTCGATGGTTACACGCGTTCACATTTTTATTTTAGCGTACACGTGTACACTGGAATTATTCTCAGTTAAGCTGCTTTGCGTTAATTTCGCACAAAGCAGGGCATTTTGAGGGGTTGCGCGTTATGGGGAAAACGGACGTAGTGAAAGCCGGGAACAATAAGATTGTCGCCTCGGCTTATCCGTGGGCGGAAGAGATCGCCAACAGCATCAGCCACGGCATCGGGCTGGTGTTCGGTATCGTCGGCCTGGTGTTGCTGCTGGTGCAGGCGGTGAATACCGGCGCCGATGCGACGGCCATCACCAGTTACAGCCTGTACGGCGGCAGCATGATCCTGCTGTTTCTCGCTTCCACGCTGTACCATGCGATCCCGCATCAGAAGGCCAAGCATTGGCTGAAAAAATTTGACCACTGCGCCATTTATCTCCTGATTGCCGGGACTTACACCCCGTTTCTGCTGGTGGGGCTGGATTCGCCGTTGGCGAAGGGCCTGATGGCGGTAATCTGGGGATTGGCGCTGCTGGGCGTGCTGTTCAAGCTGGCCTTCGCCCACCGCTTTGAAGCCCTGTCGCTGGTAACCTACCTGACGATGGGCTGGCTGTCGCTGATCGTGATTTATCAGCTGGTTACGCGGCTGGAGGCCGGCGGCGTCACGCTGCTGGCGATCGGCGGGGTGGTCTATACCCTCGGCGTGATTTTCTACGCCTCCAAGCGCATTCGCTTTGGCCACGCCATCTGGCACGCCTTCGTGCTCGGCGGCAGCGCCTGCCATTTCATGGCGATCTACCTCTACGTCTAAACGTTATCGCTACGTCTGAATGCGTATTGAACGGGCGCCTCTTTTGTTTTAAAAAATAGGCGCTTGCTTCTTTCGGGTATCCAGCAAGCCCGTTCTTTCATTTCTGAGCCCGCATACTCTTTCTCTTAACTTTGTTCAGGACTCATCACAATGATCGTTCGCTTATCCAAAGCGCTGCTGGTCTGCGCTATCGCTTTGTTCGCTTCGCTGGTGGCCTTCGGCAATATCACCGATTACGGCTCCAACTTCGCCTTCGTGCGCCACGTCTTTATGATGGACACCATTTTCCCCGACGCCACCATCGGCTACCGTTCGATACAAACGCCGTGGCTGCATCACGCCGGCTATATTTTCATCATTGCGCTGGAGAGCCTGACCGCGCTGCTGTGCTGGATCGGCGGCCTGCGCTTGCTGTGCGGCCTGAAACTGCCCGCTAAAGCTTTCAACGGCAGGAAAAAGCTGGCGGTAGTGGGGCTGACGCTGGGCTTCCTCACCTGGCAGGTCGGCTTTATGTCGATTGGGGGCGAGTGGTTTGGCATGTGGATGTCGAAACAGTGGAACGGCGTGCCCGATGCGTTTCGCTTCTTCGTCACCATCATTCTGGTGCTGATTTATCTGGTGCAGCGCGACGGGGAGTTGGACGAGTAACGAAGACGGCCGCAGGCAGGGCGCCTGCGGCCGACGGATTATTTCTCTTCGGCCAGCGAATACGGCAGCGGTTTGATCGCCAGCTGGCTGGCGGCATCCTCGCGCACCCGCAGCTTGCTGTCGGCGTCCAAATCGTTGTTCATCACCACCTGCACCCACAGCCTGCCGTCGGCCAGTTGGCTCGACGCCAGCACGGTGCCGGTGCGGCGCCAGTTTTCACCCAGCTGCAGCTCCAGGTCTTCCGCCGCCTGCGGGGCGCGGGCCGCCTTACCTTCCAGCCAGTAGAGCGCACGCTTGTTGGCGCCGCGGAATTTGGCGCGCGCCACCATCTCCTGACCGGTATAGCAGCCTTTGCTGAAGCTGATGCCTTCCAGCGCCTGCAGGTTGGTGGCCTGCGGGATCAGCTGCGCGCTGTTGGCGGCGTCGATAACCGGATAACCGGCTTCGATCTCCAGCGCCAGCCACTGGCCGCTGTCATTCAGTTCCGCCTGGTCATGCAGTTTGCCGATCAGCTGTTCGGCCACGGCGGGGCGGGTCACCAGCAGAAAACGTTCCGCCGGCGCATTGAAGTGCAGGATCGTGGTCTCGCCGTCCTGCACTACCGGGTGCTCGGCGCTCGGCAGCGTGGCGAACAGATCCGCCAGCGCGGCGCGCGCCTGGAAACCGGCGACGCCCAGCAACACCGCGTCGTTATCGGCGGCGATGGTGACTTTGGAGAACACCGCGTATTTTTTGATTTCCGCCAGCTGGCTGTCCAGCACGCTGCGGCGTTCCAGATAGGCGAAGCCTTCGCTACGGTGGAACAGACGCAGGTTGCTCCACATTTTGCCCTTGGCGTCGCAGTGGGCGCACAGCACGTGTTGATCGGCCGCCAGCGCGTCGATGTCCGCCGTCACCTGGCCCTGGAGATATTTCACCGTGTCCGGCCCGTTCAGCGTCACCAGCGCCCAATCTTCCAGCGAGATCAGCGTGAGGGGCAGATGGGTGGAAGCGGAGGGCTGACGGGGTGGGAATGGAATGTTATGCGCCATAGTAAGTTCCTGCTCAACGTTTAGCTTACCTGAAGGGTATTGAACCCATGGTAAAAGAGGCGGCGGGCTTTGCAAACTGTTATTCGCGCCGCGGCGCCGGGGTGCGCTTTTTTTGGCATTTTGCGCTTTATTACGCTTTCCGCAGCAAAGCGTCTTCCCGGCGTGTATGTCAAATTGTTACTCTATAGGCTTGCGGCCAGGGCACCCTTGTAGACAGCTCCCCGGCTGATGGAATTATATTGCGACGGCGTTGCCATACAGTGTGTCATTTGAACCCTGCGCTGGCGCTGCCGCGCTGAAAAGAGGTGAGTCATAACAACATGGATATTAACAACAAAGCACGTATTCACTGGGCTTGCCGCCGTGGCATGCGCGAGCTGGACATCTCCATCATGCCGTTCTTCGAGTACGAATACGACAGCCTGAATGACGCGGACAAGGCGCTGTTTATCCGCCTGCTGGAGTGCGACGATCCCGATTTGTTCAACTGGCTGATGAATCATGGCGCGCCGCAGGACGGCGAGCTGCAGAGAATGGTGACCCTGATCCAAACGCGAAATAAAGACCGTGGCCCAGTGGCGATGTGATATCCGCATTTCCTGGCGCACCCAGCTGTTTTCACTGTTGACCCACGGCGTGTTGATCCTGCTGATCCTGATTTCGCCCTGGCCGGAAGGTTTTGGCCCGCTCTGGCTGGTGCTGCTGACGCTGGTGGTGTTTCAGTGCATTCGCAGCCAGAAGCGCATCGCCGCGGCGCAGGGCGAGCTGCGGCTGCTGGCGGACCGGCGCTTCAGCTGGCACGGCCGCGAGTGGCGGCTGGCGAAAAAACCGTGGATGCCGGGTTACGGCATGCTGCTGACGCTGCTGCCGATGGAGGGCAAAAAGCGCCGCCGGCTGTGGCTGGCTTCCGACTGCATGAGCAAAGAGGAGTGGCGCCACCTGCGGCAGCTGCTGCTGTATCCGCCGGCGGGTGACGGCGAGGATCCCTGATGAAACCCGTACTCTGGTTGGTGGAGGATGAACCCAGCATTGCCGATACGCTGGTTTACACGCTGGAGAGCGAAGGCTTCGCGGTGCGCTGGTTCGAACGCGCGGAACCGGCGTTGCAGGCGCTGGCGCAAGGCGCGCCCGCGCTCGCTATCCTCGATGTCGGTTTGCCGGATATCAACGGCTTTGAATTGTGTCGCCGCCTGCTGGCTCAGGCGGCCGACCTGCCGATTCTGTTTCTCACCGCCCGCAGTGATGAAGTGGATCGCCTGATCGGGCTGGAGATCGGCGCTGACGACTATGTCGCCAAGCCGTTCTCTCCTCGCGAGGTCAGCGCGCGGGTGCGCACCATTTTGCGTCGCCTGCACAAGCAGCAGCGCCTGCAGCAGAGCGCGCCCTACCATTTCGGCGCTTTCGCGCTCGACGAAGACGCGGCCACCATCTCCTACCATCAGCGGCCGCTGCCGCTGACCCGTTACGAATACCTGCTGCTGAAGACGCTGCTGTTGGCGCCTGGACGGGTGTTCTCGCGGCAGCAACTGATGGAAAGCGTTTGGGCGCAGGCGGAAGAAAGCCTGGATCGCACCGTCGATACCCACATCAAAACGCTGCGCGCCAAGCTGCGTGCGGTTGAACCCGGTGAACCGCCGATCCACACCCACCGCGGATTGGGCTACAGCGTGAGCCGCCAGCCATGAAAATTGGCCTGCGCCTGCTGCTGGGGTACTTTCTGATCGTAGCGGTGGCCGGGTACTTCGTGCTGAGCATTTTCGTCCAGGAAGTGAAGCCCGGCGTGCGGCGCGCTACCGAAGGCACGCTGGTGGACACCGCCAACCTGCTGGCGCAGATCGCCCGTCAGGACATGCAGCGCGGCGATGCGGCGCATGGCCAACTGGCGCAGGCGTTTACGCAGCTGAATCAGCGGCCGATCGGCGCCAACATTTCCGGCATCCGCAAGGATCGCAGTGAATACCACGTCTATCTTACCGATGCCCAGGGCCGGGTCATCTTCGATTCCGCCGGCCGCGCGCAGGGGCAGGATTATTCGCGCTGGAATGACGTTTATCGAACGCTGCGCGGCCAGTACGGCGCCCGCAGCACCCGCAGCGACCCGCAGGATGAAAACAGTTCGGTGATGTATGTGGCCGCGCCGGTGATAGAACAAGGGCGCATTATCGGCGTGCTCACTGTGGGTAAACCCAACAGCACCATGGCGCCGGTGATCAAGCGCAGCGAACGGCGCATTCTGTGGGCCGGCGCGTTGCTGCTGGGGATCGCGCTGCTGATCGGGGCGGTGTTCGTCTGGTGGATCAACCGGTCGATAGGCCGGCTGGTGCGTTATGCCGACGGGGTGGCGCAGGGCGAAAATGCGCCATTGCCCAAAGTGGGCGGCCGGGAACTGACCCAGCTGGCGCAGGCGCTGGAGAGCATGCGCCTGAAGCTGGAAGGCAAAGCCTATATCGAACAATATGCGCATGCCCTGACGCATGAGCTGAAAAGCCCGCTGGCGGCGATCAGGGGCGCGGCGGAGCTATTGCAGGAGCTGCCGCCGCCGGAAACCGCCCGGCGTTTTCTCACCAATATCGAGCAGCAAAGCGCACGCATCCAGCAACTGGTGGATAAACTGCTGGTGCAGGCGCGGCTGGAGAGCCGGCCAGAAATGGAGACTGCGCCCATCGCGATCGCGGCGTTGATCGACCAGACGGTGGCGGGTAAAGAGGCGCAGGCGACGCAGCGCGGCGTCAGGTTGCGGCTGGAGGCGCTGGCGGAGGTGACGCTGAACGGCGATGCGTTGCTGATCAGCCAGGCGCTGACCAACCTGCTGGACAACGCGATCGACTTTACCCCGCCGGGCGGTTGCGTCAGCGTGCGAGGCGAACGGCGGGAACAGCATTACTGCATCAGCGTTTGCGACGACGGCAGCGGCATTCCTGACTATGCGTTCGATAAGGTGTTCGAGCGCTTTTATTCGTTGCCGCGCGCCGAACGGCCAAAAAGCAGCGGGCTGGGGCTGAACTTCGTGCAGGAGGTCGCCCGTCTGCATCATGGCGGCATTCACCTGCGCAACCGCCGGCCGCACGGGGTGGAAGCGACGTTCATGTTATCGCTGTGACTTCACCTTCCCTTCACATAACCACATTCTGATTTCACCTGCGGGTTTTATCGTGGCCTCATTACCTACGAGGAGCGAGCATGATGAAATCGGTACTTTTCTGGAAAATAACCACGCTGCTGGGATTGATGGTGGTGATGTTGATCCCCATCGCCCAACTGATGAGCGTGATCGACGAACGCAGCGGCTATCGGCAAAGCGTGGTCGGGCAGGTGAGCGAAAGCACCAGCGGGGCGCAGCGCGTGCTCGGCCCGTTGATTGTCATTCCTTATGTTGAACGAGAAGAAAAAAAAGACGAGAAAGGGCAAACGGTGGTGCAGCGGGTGCAGCATCACCGCTATTTGCTGCCGGAGTCGCTTCAGGTGCAGGGGGCACCGAATGTGGAAGTGCGCAAGTTGGGCATTTATCAGACGCAGGTTTACCAGGGGCCGCTGAACTTCAAGGTGCGTTTCGGCCAGCCGGAGCTGGCGGATTTGCAACGCGCCAACGTGACCGTCGGCCAGCCGTTCCTGCTGGTGGCGCTGAGCGACTCTCGCGGCATCAAGAGCATTTCCCCGCTGGCAACGCCGCAGCCGGTGGCGTTTGAGCCGGGCACCGGCGTGGGATCGTTGCGCCAGGGGATCCACGCACCGCTGACGCTGGCGGCGCTGCAACAAAAAGCGGGGCTGAGCGCCGACTTCACCCTGACGCTGGCGGGCACCAGCAGCCTGTCACTGGTGCCGCTGGGGCGCAGCAGCGAGCTGCAGCTGCAAAGCAACTGGCCGCACCCGAATTTCCTCGGCAACTTCCTGCCGGACGAACGCAAGGTGACGGAGCAAGGGTTTAGCGCTCGCTGGCGCAGCACCTGGTTCGCCAATAACATCAACAGTGCGTTCCATTACGACGATGGCATTATCGACGAGGACAAGCTGCCGGCCTTCAGCGCCAGCCTGGTCGAACCGGTCGATCACTATCAGTTGACCGAGCGCGCAGTCAAATACGCGCTGCTGTTTATCGGGCTGACATTTATGGCGTTTTTCCTGTTCGAAACCCTGACCGGGCTGCGGGTGCACCCGATTCAATACCTGCTGGTCGGCGCGGCGCTGGTGTTGTTCTACCTGATTCTGCTGGCCTTCTCCGAACACCTGGGATTCGCTCTCGCTTACCTGGCGGCCAGCATCGCCTGCAGCGGACTGATCGGCTTCTACCTGAGCGCCGTGCTGCGCGGCAAGCTGCGCGGTGCGCTGTTCGCCGCGAGCCTATTGCTGTTGTACGGCGTGCTCTATTTGCTGCTGCAGTCGGAGGACAATGCGTTGGTGCTGGGGGCGGGGCTGCTGTTCGCCATTCTGGCGGGCATTATGCTGTTGACGCGCAAGTTGGACTGGTATCAGGTGGCCGATCCGGCGCGTCTGGCAAAGGAGACGCCGGCCGGCGAAGACGAGCCACGCTTCCGTCTGTGGAAATAAGCGGGGGAAATCGGGCGCGTTGAGCGCCCGATAGCGGCTACAGCAGCGGCTCCATTTCCAGCAGGATCTGTTCGCACCATTGCTGCAGGCGCTCTTCGCTCAGATCGTATTGATTGACCTCATCGAGCGCCAGGCCGACGAAGTGTTTGCCGTCGGCGCTCAGCGGTTTGGGGCTGGTGAACTCGAAGCCCTCGGTTGGCCAGAAGCCGATGAACTGCACGCCCAGCGGCGCGATGTGATCGTGCAGCATGCCCAGCGCGTCAAGGAACCACTCACCGTACCCGAGCTGATCGCCCATGCCGTACATGGCGACGATTTTGCCTTTCAGATCCAGCGCCGGCAGTTGCGGCCAGATCGCTTCCCAGTCTTCCTGCAGTTCGCCGAAATCCCAGGTCGGGATACCGAGGATCAGAATGGAATAGTCCTCCATCAGCTTGGGAGAGACGTCTTTCAGGTTGTGCAGGTCGACCAGGTCTTCACCCAGAATCTCACGGATTTTTTCTGCCGCCATCTCGGTGTAGCAGGTGCTGGAGCCGTAAAACAGACCAATCTTCATGTGTAAACCGTTACGTTGCTGTTTAGAGAATTGCAGCGAGTATACCTGATTTGCGTCGGCTTAAGGCATAATGGCGCGGGTGGAAATGCAACAAAGAGAGGACCGCGTGCAACAGCAAGACCATGCGCTGATTGAACAATTCCTGGATGCGCTGTGGCTTGAGCGCAATCTGGCGGAAAATACGCTAGCCTCCTACCGGCTGGATTTGCAGGCGCTGGGCACCTGGCTTGGCCAGCAAAACACCGCCTTGCTGCAGGCGCAGGCGTTGGATCTGCAGGCGTTTCTCGCCGAGCGGGTGGACGGCGGCTACAAGGCCACCAGCTCCGCGCGCTTGCTGAGCGCCATGCGCCGCCTGTTTCAGTACCTGTACCGCGAAAAACTGCGCGCCGACGATCCCACCGCGCAGTTAGCGTCTCCCAAGCTGCCGCAGCGTTTGCCGAAGGATCTGAGCGAGGCGCAGGTCGATGCGCTGCTGCAGGCGCCCTGCGTCGATCAGCCGCTGGAACTGCGCGACAAGGCGATGCTCGAAGTGTTGTACGCCACCGGGCTGCGGGTTTCCGAACTGGTGGGGCTGAGCATCAGCGACGTCAGCCTGCGCCAGGGCGTGGTGCGGGTGATCGGCAAGGGCAACAAGGAGCGGCTGGTGCCGCTGGGCGAAGAGGCGGTCTACTGGATCGAAAATTATCTGGAGCACGGCCGCCCGTGGCTGGTCAACGGCCAGACGCTGGATGTGCTGTTCCCCAGCACCCGTTGCCAGCAAATGACCCGACAGACGTTCTGGCATCGCATCAAACACTATGCCATCCTTGCGGGCATCGACAGCGAGCGTCTGTCGCCGCACGTGTTGCGGCACGCGTTCGCCACCCATTTGCTGAACCATGGGGCCGATCTCCGTGTCGTACAGATGTTGTTAGGGCACAGCGATCTCTCGACCACGCAAATTTATACTCATGTAGCGACCGAACGACTGAAACAGCTACATCAACAGCATCACCCGCGCGCCTGAGCGGCGGGTTCGAAAGGATTGGAACAATGAAAAAAGGTTTAATGCTGCTCTCACTGCTGGTGGCTTCGGTGACCGGCGCCGCCCATGCCGATGACGCGGCGATCAAAAAAGCGCTCGCCAGCCTGGGCATCCAGCAGGCGGACGTGCAGCCTTCACCGGTCAATGGACTGAAAACCGTGCTGACCGACAGCGGCGTGCTGTACGCCTCCGAAGACGGCAAGCACATTCTGCAGGGCCCGCTGTTCGACGTCAGCGGCAAAGAGCCGGTCAACGTGACCAACCAACTGCTGGGCAGCAAGATGGACGCGCTGAAAGATCAGATGATCGTCTACAAGGCGCCGAGAGAGAAACACGTGATCACCGTGTTCACCGACATCACCTGCGGTTACTGCCACAAGCTGCACCAGCAGATGAAAGAGTACAACGATCTGGGCATCACCGTGCGCTACTTGGCGTTCCCGCGCCAGGGGCTGGCCTCCCAGGCTGAGAAAGACATGCAGTCGATCTGGTGCACCGCCGACAAGGCCAAGGCGTTCGACGCCGCCATGAAGGGCGATGCCGTTTCTCCGGCGACCTGCAAAACCGACATCAGCAAGCATTACGAGCTGGGCGTGCAGTTCGGCATTCAGGGCACGCCGGCGATCATCCTGGAAAACGGCATGATGATCCCGGGCTATCAGGGGCCGAAAGAGATGGCCGCCATGCTGGATGCGCACCAGGCCGCCACCAAAGCCGGTGGTTAATCGCCGGTGAGTATCAAAACGCAACTACGTCGCCGCCCGGCGGCGGACGACACGCATCTGCCCGCCAGTTTGCCGCCGCTGCTGCGCCGGCTTTACGCCCTGCGCGGCGTGCAGGCTGAGCAAGAGCTGGAACGCGGCGTCAAGGGCATGCTGCCCTGGCAACAGCTGGATGGCATCGACGCCGCCGTCAGCCTGCTGCAACAGGCGCTGGCCGACGGCCGCCGCATCATGGTGGTGGGCGATTTCGACGCCGACGGCGCCACCAGCACCGCACTGACGGTGCTGGCGCTGCGCAGCATGGGCGGCGCCAGCGTCGACTACCTGGTGCCGAACCGCTTTGAAGACGGCTACGGCCTGAGCCCCGAAGTGGTGGAGCAGGCGGCGGCGCGCGGCGCGGAGCTGATCGTCACCGTCGATAACGGCATCTCCTCCCACGCCGGCGTCGACGTGGCGCACGCCAAGGGCATGCAGGTGCTGGTGACCGATCACCACCTGCCGGGCGAGACCCTGCCGGCGGCCGAAGCGATCGTCAATCCCAACCTGCGCGGCTGCGCCTTCCCGTCCAAATCGCTGGCCGGGGTGGGCGTCGCGTTCTACCTGATGCTGGCGCTGCGCGCCCGGCTGCGGGACAGCGGCTGGTTCGAGCAGCGCGCGCTGGCAATGCCCAATCTGGCGGAACTGCTGGATCTGGTGGCGCTTGGCACCGTGGCCGATGTGGTGCCGCTGGATGCCAACAACCGCATTCTGGTGTATCAGGGGTTAAACCGCATCCGTGCCGGCAAATGCCGTCCGGGCATCCGCGCGCTGCTTGAGGTGGCCAACCGCGATGCCCGCCAACTGGCGGCCAACGATCTCGGTTTCGCCCTCGGCCCGCGTCTTAACGCCGCCGGCAGGCTGGACGACATGTCGATCGGCGTGGCGCTGCTGCTGAGCGACGATATTGCGCAGGCGCGTATGCTGGCCAACGATCTCGACGCGCTGAACCAGACGCGACGCGAGATAGAGCAGGGCATGCAGGTGGAAGCCCTGCAGCTGTGCGACCAGCTGGAGCGCACCAGTACCGAGCTGCCTTACGGGCTGGCAATGTATCACCCGGAATGGCACCAGGGCGTGGTGGGTATCCTCGCCTCACGTATCAAAGAGCGTTTCCACCGCCCGGTGATCGCGTTCGCGCCGGCGGGCGACGGCATCCTGAAAGGCTCCGGCCGTTCGGTGCCTGGCCTGCACATGCGCGACGCGCTGGAGCGGCTGGATATGCTGAACCCCGGGCTGATGATGAAGTTCGGCGGCCACGCGATGGCGGCCGGGCTGTCGCTGGAAGAGGCCAGGTTCGACGAGTTCCGCCAGCGCTTCGGCGAGCTGGTGGGGGAATGGCTCGATCCGGCGATGCTGGAAGGGGTGATCTGGTCTGACGGCGAGCTGGCGATGCAGGAGCTGTCGCTGACGACGGCGGAGCTGCTGCGCGAGGGCGGCCCGTGGGGCCAGGCGTTCCCGGAACCGACCTTCGACGGCAAGTTCCGCATCCTGCAGCAGCGGCTGGTGGGCGAGAAACACCTGAAGCTGATGGTGGAGCCGCTCGGCGGCGGCCCGCTGCTCGACGGCATCGCATTCAACGTGGACACCACGCTGTGGCCGGACAGCAGCGTGCGCGAGGTCGAACTGGCCTACAAGCTCGACGTCAACGAGTTTCGCGGCAACCGCAATGTGCAGCTGCTGATCCAGCATCTTTGGCCGCGCTGAGGCGAAATTGAACACAATTCGGGGATTGGGCTCTCCAATCCCCCGCATCCTTCCCGATCGCCACAAAAACTGACCAACTCGCTATAAACTGCCGCCCGGATCCGTTAGAATTAGCGGTTCCAATGGCATTCCGCCATCGACGACATCAACGTAAAAGAACGAAACCATGTTTGAAATTAACCCGGTAAAAAACCGAATTCAGGACCTGTCCGAGCGGACTGCGGTTCTTAGGGGGTATCTTTGACTATGATGCCAAGAAGGAACGCCTAGAAGAGGTCAACGCCGAGCTGGAGCAGCCGGACGTTTGGAACGAGCCGGAGCGCGCACAGGCGCTCGGCAAAGAGCGCGCCGCGCTGGAAGCCATCGTTGAAACCATCGATCAGCTGGAGCAGGGCGGCGAAGACGTCGGCGGGCTGCTGGAACTGGCGGTGGAAGCCGACGATGAAGAGACCTTCAACGAAGCGGTCGCCGAGCTGGATCAACTGATGAGCAAGCTGGATCAGTTGGAATTCCGCCGCATGTTCTCCGGCGAATATGACAGCGCCGACTGCTATCTGGATATCCAGGCCGGCTCCGGCGGCACCGAAGCGCAGGACTGGGCCAGCATGCTGCTGCGCATGTACCTGCGCTGGGCCGAAGCCAAGGGCTTCAAGACCGAAGTGATCGAAGAGTCCGACGGCGACGTCGCGGGCCTGAAATCTGCCACCATCAAGATCATCGGCGATTACGCGTTCGGCTGGTTGCGCACTGAAACCGGCGTTCACCGCCTGGTGCGCAAGAGCCCGTTCGACTCCGGCGGCCGTCGCCACACCTCGTTCAGCTCGGTGTTCATCTACCCGGAAGTCGACGACGATATCGATATCGAAATCAACCCGGCGGATCTGCGTATCGACGTGTACCGCGCCTCCGGTGCGGGCGGTCAGCACGTCAACAAAACCGAATCCGCCGTACGTATTACTCACCTGCCAACCAACATCGTGGTGCAGTGCCAGAACGATCGTTCTCAGCATAAGAACAAGGATCAAGCGTTTAAACAGCTGCGAGCCAAGCTGTACGAGTTTGAGATGCAAAAGAAAAATGCTGATAAGCAGACGATGGAAGACAACAAGTCCGACATCGGCTGGGGCAGCCAAATCCGTTCTTACGTGCTGGATGACTCCCGCATCAAGGATTTGCGCACCAACGTCGAAACGCGTAACACGCAGGCCGTACTGGATGGCGACCTGGATAAATTCATTGAGGCAAGTTTGAAAGCCGGGTTATGAGGAATAGAAATGTCTGAACAACAAGTACAGGGCGCCGATCAGGCGCTGGATCTCAATAACGAACTGCAGTCCCGCCGCGAGAAACTGGCCGGCCTGCGCGAGAACGGCATTGCGTTCCCGAACGACTTCCGTCGTGACTCCACCTCCGACAAACTGCATGCCGCGTACGGCGATAAAGACAACGAAGAGCTGGAAGCGCTGGGCGTAGAGGTGACCGTCGCCGGCCGCATGATGACCCGCCGCATTATGGGCAAGGCATCCTTCGTCACGCTGCAGGACGTGGGCGGCCGCATTCAGCTGTACGTCGCGCGCGACGATCTGGCTGAAGGCGTGTACAACGACCAGTTCAAGAAGTGGGACCTGGGCGATATCCTCGGCGCACGCGGCAAGCTGTTCAAAACCAAGACCGGCGAACTGTCGATTCACTGCACCGAGCTGCGTCTGCTGACCAAAGCGCTGCGCCCGCTGCCGGACAAATTCCACGGCCTGGCGGATCAGGAAACCCGTTACCGCCAGCGTTACCTGGACCTGATCGCCAACGAAGAATCGCGCAACACCTTCAAGGTGCGTTCTCAGGTGATGTCGGCTATCCGCAACTTCATGGTGGAACGCGGCTTCATGGAAGTCGAAACCCCGATGATGCAGGTGATCCCGGGCGGTGCGTCCGCGCGTCCGTTCATCACGCACCACAACGCGCTGGATATCGATATGTACCTGCGCATCGCGCCGGAACTGTATCTGAAGCGTCTGGTAGTTGGTGGCTTTGAGCGCGTGTTCGAAATCAACCGTAACTTCCGTAACGAAGGCGTTTCTCCGCGTCACAACCCAGAGTTCACCATGATGGAACTCTACATGGCTTACGCGGATTACAAAGACCTGATCGAGCTGACCGAGACGCTGTTCCGCACCCTGACCGAGAAAGTGCTGGGCACCTCTCAGGTGCAGTACGGCGACGAAGTGTTCGACTTCGGCAAGCCGTTCGAGAAGCTGACCATGACCGAGGCGATCAAGAAATACCGCCCGGAAACCGATCTGGCTGACCTGGCCGACATGGGTAAAGCGGTGGCCATCGCCGAATCCATCGGCATCAAGGTTGAGAAGAGCTGGGGTCTGGGCCGCGTCGTGACCGAGATCTTCGAAGAAGTGGCGGAAAGCCATCTGATTCAGCCGACCTTCATCACCGAGTACCCGGCTGAAGTATCGCCGCTGGCGCGCCGCAACGACGTTAACCCGGAAATCACCGACCGCTTCGAGTTCTTCATCGGCGGCCGTGAAATCGGCAACGGCTTCTCCGAGCTGAACGACGCCGAAGACCAGGCGCAGCGCTTCGCCGATCAGGTGAACGCCAAAGACGCCGGCGACGACGAAGCGATGTTCTACGACGAAGACTACGTCACCGCGCTGGAGCACGGCCTGCCGCCGACCGCCGGTCTGGGCATCGGTATCGACCGCATGGTGATGCTGTTCACCAACAGCCACACCATCCGCGACGTGATTCTGTTCCCGGCGATGCGCCCGCAGAAATAATTCCGTTTAGCGTGAAACCACCGGTGCAGGCAACTGCGCCGGTTTTTTTCGCCCACCGGACTTAACCGCTTAAAACATCGACAGTTACGCGCCATCTCCGCTTGCCCGCCGCCGATAACCGGTTATAATGCCTGTCGCACACCGATGCGGGTGTAGTTCAATGGTAGAACGGCAGCTTCCCAAGCTGCATACGAGGGTTCGATTCCCTTCACCCGCTCCAAACACACTTCTCTCAACGTCCAGCAAAGCCTACTAAACCCAGTAAAGACAAGTATCCCGGTAAAATCTGGTTATCTCAACGTCTACGCACATCTACCCAAATCTATACATCCATGTGTATAGTAATGAGTATAGGACGTTTGATTTACCTCGGAGCTATACACATGCCCCTCACAGACCTTGAGCTACGGCGCTCAAAGCCGCAAGAAAAGCCCTATACACTCAGTGATGGCGGAGGGCTCTCTATACTCATTGAGCCGAACGGCTCCAAGGGTTGGCGTTTTCGCTATCGTTTCGATGGCAAACCCAAAATGCTTTCCCTCGGTACATACCCCACAGTTTCACTCACCGAGGCAAGGCAGAAGCGTGATGAAGCTAAAAAGCTGGTGGTATCGGGCATCAACCCTAGCGAAGCCAGGAAGCAGCAGAAACGAGCTCGGCAAGATGTTACCGGCAATACCTTTGAGGGGATAGCGCGGGAGTGGTACGGCAAGCGGCGTGATCGCTGGTCGGAATCATACGCCGAAGAGATGATGAAAACGTTTGAGAGCGATGTTTTCCCATACATCGGCCAGCGGCCAATTGCCGAGATAAAGCCAATGGAGCTTATGGGGACGCTTTCTAAACTGGATGAGCGCGGCGCAACAGAGAAATTGCGCAAGGTACGCCAGCGGTGCGGGGAGGTATGGAAATATGCCATCGTCACCGGTAGGGCTGAATATAACCCAGCTCCGGATCTCGCCAGCGCGTTCTCACCGCATAAAAAAGAACACTATGCCTTCCTATCAGTTTCCGAGCTGCCCGAGTTTTTCCGCGTCTTTAATACATACACTGGCAGCCAAATCGTTAAGTTGGCTATGCGTCTGCTTATTATCACAGGAACCAGGCCTGGAGAACTGCGTAAGGCTGAATGGTCGGAGTTTGATTTTGATAAGCGGCTTTGGGAAGTTCCACCCGAACGCATGAAGAAGCGCCGCCCTCATTGCGTACCACTATCCGACCAGGCGATTAGCATTCTGGAGCAGCTAAAACCCCTGACGGGCCATTACAGCTACGTGTTTCCAGGCAGGATTCACCACAGCAAGCCAATCAGTGAAATGGCTATGAATGTGCTGGTTAGGCGCATTGGTTATGCTGGGCGCGTCACAGGGCACGGCTTCCGCCACACAATGAGTACTATTCTCCATGAACAGGGGTATAACACCGCTTGGATTGAAACCCAACTGGCTCACGTGGATAAGAACAGCATTCGTGGAACCTACAACCATGCCCAGTATCTGGATGGCCGGCGGGAGATGCTTCAGTGGTATGCAGACTACATGGACACCTTGGAGAAAGGCGAAAATGTCGTACACGGCACATTTGGACTACGAGCATAACTGGATGCATAGACAGTTATAGTAGACCGCAGTAGACTTGCATAGATTACCAAAGAATAGGCTATGTCTAGGCTGATCCCCGAAAACCCGTACACCTCTACGGACTGGCATAGCCGCCAAAATTAGAGGACGCGAGGTGGCGTATGGGAAATAATTTAAATATCCTTGCTGATCTGGAGGCAAAGGAGCAAGAGTTTATTTCGGTCAGAGAATTGTTTGAACGCATTAGACTCCTACAACCTCATGTTACTGATGCAGAAATAGCTAAGTGGCTTTCTTGGTTGACAAAAAACAGGCAGTTGCCTGAGTTTGTTTGGCGAAACAGACGTGGGGATATTGAGCCTACCGAATGGAATGAGGATCCTGAGTTTGACCGTCTTCTCGATATAGTCTTGGAGGATGGGGCCGTGCCTATAGTAAGGATTCAATCGAGTGTAAATAAAATTCCTTCTGGTTTGATGGCGAGTAATCCATCAGAGCCACCAATGGACTTTGATGATGATATTCCTTTTTGATTTGGAGGGTTAAATATGGCTGGTGGCTGGGGTAGTGTAGATAATACAAAAGCTGATTATTTTGATAGCTATGGCTTCAGACGTGATGAGTTGGCGAAATTTTTAGAGGGTACAGGTGTTTTCTTGCACATACCCTTAGATGAAATTAAAGAAAGCATACGACTTGAATATGATGAATTTAATTGTATAGAGGAAAAAGTGTCACTAGAAAAACTCATGCAAGAGAATGAGTCTTTAAAAGAAAAAAATAGAAAGCTTTCAGCTGCGATTCCTTTGTTACTAGGGAAGTATAGGAGTGATGATCCATTGCTGTTAGCTATAGAAATACGGAATAAAGAGTGGGAAAAATACGATCCGGAAAATGATAGAGCTACTCGCGGAAATCAAGATGCCATCATCACGTATTTACAAAACAAAGGTTATACAAAGAGACAGGCAGAGTCTATAGAACTGGTTGCCTGCCCGATAAAGAGATAGTAACCCTAGGGGCAAGGGTGTTCTTCTTGCCCCCTTGGGCTAATTAGGCTTACCCTCAGGGTAGTTATTCAAAACGATATTGCAACTTACCCTCAACCCTAAGGGTAAGTTGAGTATAAATACCCTCATGCCTGAGGCTTTGAATCTTTCTCTTTTTTTTGTGCGACGATATGTCTTGTAAACGACAACAGACTTTACGAGGTATATATGACTCAATCACTCATTCGGTTGCATGATGTTCAGCGTCGCACAGGCTACAGTAAGGCATGGATCTATCATCTTATGTCTCAGGGAAAGTTCCCCCCATCCGTAAAAATTGGTACTCGTGCCATTGCTTTTGTTGAAAGTGAAATTGATGACTGGGTCAATCAACGCATTGCTGAATCCCGCAAGGAGGTTTCCTGATAAAGAACATCGGGAGTTCAGATTTTGCGGGTGCTTGCGGGGAGTTGCATTCAATATTCACCGGCAGCAATGAAAAGCTTTAGCGAGGGATAACTAATGGATATTGAAAAAACGGCCAACACTGGTCGGGGACAAACACATCATAAAGAAAGTAAAAGCGATATTAACGGCAGCAGCTTTGCATCTTTGGTGCCGGTCTCTCATGGGCGGATAGGTGGGCGTGAAAGTAATATTGTGAGCGCGAAGGCATTACACAAAACACTGGGTGTAGGCCGTGACTTTACTAACTGGATTAAAGGCCGTATTAGCCAATATGGATTTATAGCCACTGCCGATTATATGTTTGTTGAGAGTTTGAGCGCGCCAAAACGGGCGAGCGCAAAAGCCAGGCAACAGCTCGAACATGACTACCTGATAACCCTGGGTATGGCTAAAGAGTTGGCAATGGTTGAACGTAATGAGCAGGGGCGTGCCGTTCGCCGTTACTTCATTCAGTGCGAAGAAGCATTACAGCTCAGTGCGCCAGAAGTGGCCGCCCAGTTCCGTCGCCAGCTTAAGGCTCGCATAGGTGCAGCTAACCTGTTTAAGCCAATGTGTGTCGCTTTGGATACTGCCCGCGCTGAACAGGGTAAGCAGACGCTACAGCACCACTACAACAATGAAAGCAACATGATTGCCAGGATTGTGCTGGGTGGGCTGTCAGCTAAGCAGTGGGCTCAGGTTAACGGAATTGACGGCGATCCGCGTGACAGCATGAACGCGGAGCAATTGGAGCACCTTACCTATCTGGAAAGCACCAACATAACGTTGATCGAGTTAGGGCAGGACTACCACCAGCGCAAGGCAGAACTGGCGCGATTATCACAACGTTGGATGGCGAAACGTTTAGGGGCAGAGCATGCATAACCACGCTTCCAGCCAGAAAGATGCCTTTCCCCTAGGCGGTATCCATTACTGTTCCGCTGGTGGATTGGCACAAATGAAGAAGGGCTGCACTGCTAATGCAACCCTTCGGGGTCATGACTCAAATTTGAGCTATGAACAAAATCAGTATGTTACCAATCTACTGGGTAACCAATTTTCATTAGGTCGAGGTGCTCAACCCTTTGGTTCAATTCCTTCTTTACGCAATCTATCTCGGCAAGAATCTTTAACCCATGAGCTGAAATTTCCCTGCCCAGCAATGGTGTTAATTTGTTCAAGTAGTGAGTCTTCAAAGCGTATGTGCTTCATCGTGCTGCCTTTGCGGTCAAACGCCTTTTTTTCTTTTTCGTCTTGCATTGGTAGTTACCGGTATTATAATGGTGATACAAATGGTAACTACCGCTTTGTGGTAAATCAATATCATTTTGTAAATACAGCGAAGCCCGGTAGTGGTGGAACACTAACCGGGCCTCTTACTACCAACGATAGAATCAGTATCGAGGCAGCTATGTCAGATCATATCACACCCTTAACCGGGCGGAGTTCGCTCACCCAGAATAAGTTCACCTGGCGCTTTCTGGCGTTATCACGTATAGACCGTAAGGCAAATCCTTGCCGTATGTCTGTAGAGGCCTACACCGAACAAGAAGCCCGCCAGGTGTTAGCCCCTCATTTCATCCTGTCATTCGCTGGGCGCCTGCCGATTCAGGAGGTAAGCCATGCGTAAACCCATGCCAAAAGAACGCTATCAAGATAAGCGAGGTCAGTTCATTACCATCAAATCATGCATTTTCAATCGCGTGATATTTATCCGTGCTGGTTATCAAGCTGAATGCACGTATCCGCTCAATCGCTTTGAATCTGAATTTACCTTTGCCGGAGAGAAAACCTATGACTAATACAACTCATTTTCTCACCGCGGCACTTATCCATGACACAGAGTGCCTGTTAGCAATCTTACGCACGATTAACGATGTCGAAGATACCGAACGCCAGAGTTTTTTAGTCGATGCCGCAGAAAACATTGGCAGCAATCTTCTAAGTAAATTGCAGTGCAATGAGGCTATCGATGATGCCGCATCATCAGATGATAGCAAGGCGGGAGAGACAGAATGAGCAACGTTATCCCTTTCCAAAAAGTAAAAGAAGTGGCTGAACAACCAGGTGAATACTATGCAGAGGCCATTCATGATGGCGTGAAGGTATACCAGAAATACAGCGATAACAGATACCACGAGCAAGAAGTAATCCCGTTCGCTGATGTACTGATACGTGCTGATGATGGAGAGTGGGATGATAATCGTTCTTTGGCGCTGCGACTGCTAGCTGAGTGGGGGGGCATCCCGGAGAACCATTCCCCACATAACCTCGTAGTGCTTTATCGCTGGCTGGTGGCTGATGCTTACATCGCTGACTTGGTGGCCATAAATGGAAGAGAAGAGTTCCACGGGCAGAATGGCGGTATGGTGACAAACCGGAAGATTGAGCGATTGGCTATCGCGAATAACATTGAAGGTACTGGTATCGAGCGCTACGGAATTGAAGAGGGCGCAAAGTTTATCGTTAAGTTCTATCAGCAAATGCTTGAAATTAGTAACGGCAATATTGTCGGTATATCGGCGTTTGGGCGCGACACACTGAATGAGTTACATGAGGGATTCTTGCAGGCCTACATCACGGAGGGCTTACCTAATGAAACTCATCACTAAAAATCCCCGTCTGAATGCTCTCGCAAACCAGTATGCGGTTGCTGTGTATCGTTATGTAATTCAGCAGAACAAGGGCTGCCAGTTCGATTTTGGCATGGATGGGGAAGCCCTCTATGTTGCCATTATGGGGGGTGTGCCTGGCATCCGTGACTTGGTTGATTCTTACCTTTTGGATGCATTAAAGCTGAATTGCCCGCAGTTGGATTTGTTAATTATTCAAATGATTAGTAAATGCCTAGACGATGGCAACCTGACACCGCGAGGTTTGGCAGTCTGGCAGTGCATAAAGAAAGATATGTACGCAACTGTATTGGGCAATGGGGGACGGCATGATGCGTAACATTGACCTGATCCGCGAAGTGACCAAATTAGCAGCCAACCGCTGGCCTGATGTGTTGCCGATGGTGGGGATCGACGTTCCCGCTAGCCCACGTGCGCAAGTGGCATGTCCTGCTTGTGGCGGGCGTGATCGGTTTCGGTTCGATGATAACGGGCGCGGCTCCCATTTCTGCAACCAATGTGGAGCTGGTGACGGGTTAGATCTCATCCAGAAAGTAAACCGGTGCGACGCCACCGAAGCCGCTCGGATGGTTGCTGACGTGCTGGCTATCGATTACCGGGCAGCAGATACCGGATCAGAAGCTACTCGCCAGAACAAGGCTGCAATGGAGGCTGAGCGGCAACAACGTGAGCAGGAGCGCCGGCAGGCAGAAGCCGCAGATCATGAGCGTAAGAGCCAGCAGTTTAACCGGCGCTGGCAATCACTGACTGTCGATGCAGTGGAAAGCGAGCCTGAATATCTTAAGGCTAAGGGGCTGACCGGCTTCACCTTCCCCACACTGAAAGATGGCCGCTTGCTGGTGGCCCTGACTGATGAAACCGGCGCAGTCACGGCAGCACAGACTATCACCCCCGCAGGTGAGAAACGTCAGGTAACGGACGGCACCAAGCGCGGAGCATCCCATACCCTGGCTGGTGGACCAGAGCACCCAAAAGTGGTGATTATTGGTGAAGGGCTGGCAACTACCCTAACCGCTCACCTGATACACCCTGACGCGCTGACGGTAGCCGCGATCGATGCCGGGAACCTATTACATGTAGCGGAGGCGATGCACCGCCGGTATCCAGACGCGCAAATCATCATTGCAGGGGATAACGACTACCACGAACCGGGCGAACTGGACGAGCACGGTAAGCCGAGGAAGAACACGGGCCGGATCGCAGCAGAGAAAGCCGCTGCTGCTGTCGCTGGGTGGGTCTCAATACCACCGACAGAGTACAAGGCTGATTGGGATGATTATCGCCAGCAGAACGGGATAGAAGCCGCTGTACTGGCATTTAACAATTCACTGTGTCAACCCAAGGGGGAAGGTGTGAGTGTCCAACTGAAAGCCATTGAGGGCGGTAAAAAAGACCACCAAGAGGCTGACCCGCTAAAACCTCGCATTGAGAGCCGCAAGGACGGCGTTTTCTGGATCACGCCGAAGGTAGATCAAGTGAGTGGTGAGGTTATCAACAATGAATCGTGGTTGTGTTCGCCGCTGGAAGTGATCGGCACCGGCAGGGACGACAAAGACCAATACCTGATTATTCGCTGGCTACCGGTGGGTGAAAGCACACCTACTACCGCCGCTATCCCTTTGGCCGATATTGGCGAGCGTGAGGGTTGGAGAACACTTAAGGCGGGTGGGGTCAACGTGACCACAAAAAACGCGCTCAGGGCGACACTAGCCGACTGGCTGCAGTGTGGCGGCTCCCGCGAAATCTGGCGTGTGGCACAGGCTACGGGCTGGCAATGTGGGGCATATATCATGCCAGACGGAGAAATAATCGGTTCACCTGAAAGACCGGTACTATTCAATGGCCGCAGTGCCGCGGCAGCCGGATATACCGTCAAGGGAACGCCAGAAAGCTGGCGTGATTCGGTGGCGCGCTTGGCTAGGGGAAACCCGTCCATGATGGCAGGTATCGGCGCTGCGTTGGCAGCCCCACTAATTGGGCTGGCCGGCGCTGACGGGTTCGGCATCCACTTCTACGAGCAATCCAGTGCCGGTAAGACTACGACCGCCAATATTGCCAGCAGTCTGTACGGTGAGCCAGATGGCTTGCGCTTGACGTGGTTCGGTACCGCGCTAGGGATAGCCAACGAGGCGGCTGCGCACAATGACGGCCTGATGCCGCTTGATGAGGTGGGACAAGGTGCTGATCCGGATAGTGTAGCGAAATCTGCCTACACTTTGTTTAACGGCGTCGGTAAGCTGCAAGGGGCCAAGGAGGGCGGCAACCGTGATTTGAAGCGTTGGCGTACAGTGGCTCTCAGTACCGGGGAAATGGACATTGAAACCTTCATTGCTACCGCTGGACGCAAAGTGAAGGCAGGACAACTGGTGCGCCTGTTAAACATCCCGCTGGAGAAGTCACAACACCATCACGAAACACCTAACGGAAAGGCTCACGCCGACGCCCTGAAAGATGCCTATCAGCACAACTATGGGGCCGCTGGACGCTATTGGATTAAGCACCTCGCTGACCACAAGCAACAGGCCATAGTTGCGGTGAGAGCTGCTGAGGAACGATGGCGCTCACTAATCCCGGCAGATTACGGCGAACAGGTTCACCGGGTAGCGGCGCGGTTTGCTGTACTTGAAGCCGCATTACTTCTCGGCTGTGTTGTTACTGGATGGAATGAGCAGGAATGCCGAGACGCGATACAACACAATTTCAACTCCTGGATCAAAGAGTTCGGTACTGGCAACAAAGAACACCAGCAGATTATCGAGCAGACAGAATCTTTCCTGAATGCCTACGGTTTGAGCCGCTTCGCACCACTACCTTATGACCCGCAGGGGTTTCCTATACGTGATTTGGCTGGCTACAGAGATAAGGGAAAGCATGATAGTGATGCCATGGTGTTCTATACGTTTCCTGCAGCTTTCGAGGATGAGATAGCACGGGGTTTCAATTCGAAGCATTTTGCCAAAGTTTTGGCAGGAGCTGGAATGCTGACACTGCCAGCCAGTGGGCGGGGTTTTCAACGTAAATCGCCGCGTATCGATGGGCGACAGATTAACGTATACGTGATCCATCACCTGCCAGAAGGTGAACAAGTAGAAGAGTAAAGTCTCTACGTGCGATAAAAACATGTTGGTTCAGTTAGTTCAGTTGGTTCAATTTGTAAAGATGATTGTTTTATAAAGTAATTATTATTCATTTTGAACTAACACTGAACCAACAAATGCCAGTTTTGAACTAACATTCACACCTTGCTACAGCGTGGAAGTAAAACCACCGACGATCTGATTATGGCTAAGCGCATCGCTGACGATGAAGACCAGTACCTAGCTGACGCCGTGTTCATCGACTTTGGCTATGGCGCAGGGATTAACTTCATTGGCACAGGTTGTGAGCCGATCATGGGCGCTGATACCTTTTGGTAGCGCATCAAGAGGCGCGCTGGGCGAAAGATAAACGGCCGAGGATTTATCCGCGGCGAAATACAAAGTACGTGTGGACGGAAAGATCGTACTGGAGACAAAAGAGAAGATTGAGGAGAGGCTGGGCCGCTCACCGGGTTGTGGTGATGCCTTTGTGCTCACGTTCGCCTATCCGGTGACGAAACGACAGCACTCACTCCCCGGCGAGAATCGCGGAACCGCCGCCTAAGACCACGATCCATATGAATAAAAAAGCCCGCAGTAACGGGCAGTTTATTTCAACTAAGTAATGATTGGGCCAATCCTGCAGCAATAGCTGCAAATGAAGCATTGTTGGTCAATTTACTCCAAAGGCTTTTTACCTCCGGGTCATTGCTTTCTTCAATAGCCTTTTCTAACTGCTCGATAGTGATACTTTTGGTTATCGAGTTAACAGACCCAGCTTGAAAGTCACCACCCGCATGTACTGCACCATTGAATGTGATGCTAGTTACATTTGGTTGAGGTGCAGGCTTTACATCCAATGGTCTGACTTTTAGGTTGGCCAAATAAGGATAACCACCGCCACCAATATCAAGACTTTGATTTACATCATAATCGAGAATTTCAAAGTGCCTTTCTTTTGCTCCTTGCTGGAGAGATATTGATTTCCCGATATCAAATGGGCATGTTTCATCAATCAGGGTTATTGTTATTTCATTTTTCCCAGGCACTTTAACTCCATAGTATTGTATATCTTCATAATTGAATATGTTGGGGAAAAAGAATTCATCCGGTCGCATAACTTGTCCTTTCTGTTTGTAGGGTACTGATAATTTACCATAATAAAGCCGCGCAAAGCGGGCGAAGTGGTACACACAGCTTTAAGATGTTAACGGCCATGGCGCAGCGGGAAAAGCGCTGCATATGGCGCACCTTGCCACGCTTGGCTTGAACGCGGTTTTCCGGCCTAACTACCTTGCCGCTATGGGAGGTTACAACTGGGTGGCATACGGCGAGTCGATGCCCTGCCCGGCTGGTGGGTGTTTCCGCAATGGCGAAGCGGCCTGCGGTCAAACGCAAATTTGGCGTGATCTGATGCTAAAGACTTTGTGACGTGTCACATGATAAATCGTGACGCGTCACGACAAGTCACACAGCACAACATCCGCCGCTTGGCGGTTCTCTTCTTGGAATAATCCCTACCACGTCAACCTTCATCATACTAGTTATCATTTTTTATACGTCAAATAATCATGTTATCCAATTCTTTCAAATGGTTAATGCTTTATCGTTTTGTGCATGTTAATTCTATTGGTTTATTGATTTGTAGAATTTTTTTCTCTTTATAATAATTTAAATAGAAAATTAATTTTGCGTGTTTTTTGCTCTGGAGTATCATTGTATGCATAACCAGTCATGGGAATACATACATGAAAAATACCCGCTTCAACCCCAAACCAATACTTATCGAGCACGATTGCTTTGAGGCGATGAAGCGCCTTCAAGAGCAGGAACGCAGTAAATCCCCACTTGGCGTTGCTCCATCCCTTCAAGATATTGCCCGCGGTCTCATTCGCAAGGCATTGCAACAAGTAGGAGAGTAGTTCCATGCCAATCGTCCCAACGTATCAACGTCAATCGCAATCCCAGATGGCGCCGGTTAACACTCAAGATTTGAGGCTCCCGAAAGACAATGTCTTTACAGCGCTGGCCGATGTAGGCGCAAAAGGGCTGGATGTGTACCAGCAAGAAAGGCAAAAGGTCGATTTGGCTGACATGCAGGACAAGCTCAACCAGTTTTCCGTGTATGCCGATGACCTATACAACAACCCTCAGAACGGCCTGATAACTCTGCAGGGTAAAAATGCCGTTGGACAGGGAGAAGCTCGAGCCGGGCTAATATCAGATAAAGCTGCATCGATTCGTGAATCTATACCTGAGTACATGCGTCAAGCCTTCGATCAGCAGATACAGCCGCTGGGACGTAGTTACGGAAACCGCTTCCGGCAGTATGAGGTTGGGCAAAAGCAGCAGTATGAAGTGGGTCAACAGCAAGGCGTACTCAGTAATTTTTTGACTCAAGCTAAAGACCCTGCACAGTTTCTGCCAGTAGTTCTTTCTGCTCGCCAAGCGATAATGGATTTCGGTGCAACCCATGGTCAGAGTCCAGAAGAGATAGAGGCGAATTGGCAACAATGGTATCAAGGCGCAGCCAATGCTGCTTTTAGCACCGCCTATACCAACATGTATCAACAGACCATGGGGCCAGGTGGGATAATCCCTGTAACGGAAGGTGCTAATAGCGATCAATTATTCTCTGCGATGATTCGTGCCGAAAGCGGTGGAAACCAGTTTGATAATAATGGATCACCGCTGATGTCATCAAAAGGAGCTGTTGGCATTGCACAGGTAACTGAAGCTACCGGACCCGAGGCAGCGCAGCTTGCTGGTCTGTCATGGGATCGGGATAAGTGGCTTAATGATCCGCGCTACAACGCAACTATTGGGCATGCCTATTTTCAGTCTCAGATGAAACGTTATGACGGGGATTCCGTGCTTGCTGTGGCCGCATACAATGCAGGTCACGGTCAGGTTGATAAATGGATCAAGCAAATTGGCGATCCACGTAAAGGCGAGATTTCTTCTGCTGAATTTGCAGCAAAAATACCCTTTGAAGAAACACGTAACTATGTCTCGAAAGTGGTTGGTTCTGCTCCAGGAATTCCAGTCAACGCCTCGATTACTGGATTAATGAACACACCATATTGGCAGGCCATGAGTCCTCAGAACAAATCTGCGGCCATGGCAAAAATTGCTGGGCTATACGATCTTCAGAATTCAGCGGCACGCATTGGGTTACAGAACCGAATGCAGGATGATGTTTCGCGCGTTGAGCTTGGTCTCAAAGTTCCTGAGCCTATTACTGATAGAGAATGGATCGCATCAATGCCGCTTAGTGCCACGCCGCAAGAGCGCATGCAACTACAGCAATCATACCAACGCTACCAACAAACCCTTGCCATGCAACCGGCCTATCAAACGATTGTGCAAGGTGACGCGCAGCAGGGCATGGCGGCAGTAAATGCCATGAAGCCAGATGTTAGCGATCCAGATTTTACGTTTAAGCAGCAACGATATGCTCAAGTTGCCAGTAAGTTTGCGCAGGTGCAGAAGGCAAGGGAGGATGATCCAGGAACGTGGCTTCTTCAGAACTCTCCAGTCATCAAAGATGTCTATGACCAATTTTCTCAACGCCAGGTAACCGGTGAATTCTTTGCATCGCGAATTCAGGCTGAAAAAGAGCGCTTGGGAATACGTAGTAAAGACATACTCCCTGCCGAGATGGTCAATAGCATTTTGCACCAGATCGATAACAGCAATGAACAAAGTGTGGCGGCAGTACAATCTATCGCCCAGAGCTATGGAAGCCAGGCTCCAGCTGTAATCTCGCAATTACAGGGGAAGTCGGGAAGTGCACTAAGTGTTGTAATGTCTGTTGATAACGCAAATGCAGCTAATGCATTGTTCCAAAATAGAAAGCTATCAACGGATGAATTAAAGAAGGCGGCTGGAACACAATCATCATCTGTTGAAAGTGAATGGTCAGATCAGTTTGCTGATTTTGGTGTGTCACTAGCATCTCAAAGGGGTGGCCTGAAGGCATACTCAGATTTCAATGAGCAGGGCAAGCGGCTTGCATATATTTATGCATCGCGTGGCATGGACGGGGCATCTGCTGCCAAGATGGCATTCACCCAGATCGCTGGCGACCAATACGAATTTGAAGGTACTTGGCGTCTGCCAAAATCATTGAACCTAAATGTCCGTGATATTACTGACGGAACAGATAACTACCTGGAAAAATTAAAGCCAGAAGATATAGACCCGCAAGGTTTTGTGGGTGACACTCGCTTACCTGCAGAAGTTGGTAGGGCAATGGCTTTGTCCAGAATTAAAAACAATGCTGAATGGGTTACCAGTGAAGACGAAAAAGGGCTTTATCTAACTGCAGATCGGACCTATATCAATGGGGCTGATGGCAATCCTATCTTTGTTCCATTCAAGGAACTTTCTCAGCTTGGAATTGCAGACAGAAGTTTCATTAATGCAGGGCTACATGAATTAAAAAACCCAGCTACTTTCACTCCTGCGGATGGGATGGACAACCGCGCTATCAATAATGATTTGTCGGATGTCTATCGTAGCCTGCGTGGAGAACCAGCGAGGGAGTTTACTGGCTACCAGGAACAGAAGCCTGCGGAAAACCCACTGGGTAATGCTCTTCAGCACAGGAGTGGCCAATGACAATTTATACAACCAAGCCTGATCCATCGGTTACCAGGCCACTTGCCAATTTAGAATCAGGGCTAGGTGAAAGTCTATCGGCTGAATTTACCGAGGGATTTAGGGAGGGGCCTCTGAACTCATGGGCGCGCGCATCGCAAGCAGATGCATTGAACATGGACCCTGAATCCCCGCGGATGACGAAAGACGAAGCCGAGGCTGGTTTCAAAACTTATGGCATAAAGTCTATCAATGTCCCACCGCAAGGGATTAGCAAGGCTTTCTATGACAATGTAATTTCTGAAACTCGCAACAGACTTGAGCGTCAGGCCATTATTCAGTCGGCCCCGTCTGGCCTTGTGTCTTCTCCACTTAAGTTCGTTGCGAACCTTGGCGGGAATATGGTTGACCCGGGTAACCTTGCGATTGGGCTTGTTCCATTCTTCGGGCAAGCCCGATCAGCAACAATGCTTGGAAGGGCTGCTGAGCGTTTTGGGCAAGGAGCGGTGATGGGCGGGGCGCAAACTGCGGCAACACTACCATTTACCGCTATGGGCGCTGCGGCGGAGGGTGACAATTACACCATTGGCGATGCCGGCGGAAACTTGCTGATGGGGATGATCGCTGGTGGTGCGCTTCATGCTGGTGGTGGTTTCATTGCGGATATGGTCCGTGGCCGCCGTCAGGAGTCAGCTCCTGTCGCTATTGACGCTGGTGATCCAGCCATTATCCCTGTTGATTCGGCTATGCCAATGGAAGTAATGCCACCCCCACGTGCCTTGGATATTGTGCCGGCTGAGACTAGTCGGTCGGAGTTAAATAACTCTATATCCAAAAGCATTGATGATTATGCGTATTCAACAGGATATAGCGATGTTATTCCTGATTTTATCGAACAGCGCCGTGCTATAGCTGGTCAGCAGATAGATAACGTTAATGCTTTACGGTCAGAATTAACCAGGAATAATCAGCTAACCCAATCTTTAGATGCAACATTGAAAGAAAGAACGTCAGCTTACCAGGCTGAACGAATGAAATTTAAAGAGGCGCAAACTAAGGCCCGCCAGGATATTGCTGATGAAAAAGCTGCTCTTGAGTCACGCAACGCAGAACTTCAACAGCAGATAGATAATCATGTCGAAGGGGCCAAGGCTGCGCAGGATATTGCTGATATAAGCAAAGGGGTTATACCGGAATCAGCCAAGCCGCTGATTGAACAACGTGCCCAACAGATAAGAGAAGGCTTGCAGGAAAGCCCGCTTGCTCGCGGTATTCGAACGGCCTCCCAAAGATTTGATGATGCTGATATCTCCATTCGAGAAAACGCTATGCGCGCCGCTATAGCTCAGGTGAAGCGCGGTGAGGATATCAACGTAGACCCATTCTTTGACCTTATGGACCCGGTTAAAAGACCAACTGCCATTGAGCAACTTTCAAGGCAGTCCCAGCTTCAGCCCGATCCCGTTGCAGGGTCTGTCAGTGCTGCGGCGGAGCAACAGGCTAAACGCGCGACACGTGAAGATGCCGATTTTCTAAATGCCCAAGAGGATTTTGAGGCTGAATTAAACATTCTCAATGCGCTCGCTGACTCTGCAGGCAATGTAAAGCTCAAAGAAGAACTTAAAACAATTCGTCAGGAAGCTAACGATACCAGTCTGCAAAAAGGTATCCAGGCCGCTGCTGGCTGCATGATAGGTAAAATGTGATGGCAAATCGATACTTGGCTGACTGTGAAAAATTGGTGATTAAGGCCGCCGGACGTGACTTGTCAGATGATGAACTGCAGGATGTGTTCGGACAGCTTCGGAGAAACATCGATCGCTATCAGGCAGAGAACGCCTCAATCACTCTTGAAGAGGCTGCCCTGAAAGCTGCTGATGAAATGGTCAGGGGCGACAAGCTGGCCAGGGTGATCGAGGCTCGTAATAAGGCGATTAACCTTAAGATCAGGACTAAGCTTGAGAGCTTTTTAAACAATAGCAAAGAATCTCTTGGTGCCGATCGGCCAGATATAGCGCTATCAGCACTATTGGTTTCCCGCAATGAGGCTGCGGAAGGATTCCGCGCCTCGGCGTCTCGCGAACAGGGGCAGCTCGAGGGGAAGTACATTGCAGGATTTGAGCATGATTTAAATCAGTCAGGGCTATCCAAGGCTCTATCCTCTGGAGAGTATGACCAAGAGATTGCGGATGCGCTTTGGAAAGTGGGTCGTGGTGAGCCAACAGCAGGTTTGTCGAAAGAGTCCATCAAACTTGCCGAGATAATTAATAAATGGCAGGAGGTGGCAAGGCTTGATAGCAACCGCGCGGGATCATTCATTGGCAAGCTGGCTGGTTACATAACACGGCAAAGCCATGATTGGGCGAAAATCCGTAGTGCCGGCTATGAAGCCTGGCGGGATACAATTCTTCCCCGACTTGATCAGTCAACTTTCGATGGTGTAGCCAATCGCGACGAATTTTTGCAGAGCGTCTATAACGGTCTGGCGTCTGGTATCCATTTGAGTAATCAGAAGTCAGATTGGTTATCAGGATTTAAAGGAGGGTCCAATCAGGCAAAGCGTGCGAGCCAGGAGCGCGTTTTACACTTTAAGGATGGCGTTGCATGGCATGAGTACAACAAGGCCTATGGTGTCGGCAACCTTCGCGAATCTGTCATGTCAGGGCTAACCAGTTCCGCCAGGACTACCGGCGTAATGCGCGTGCTCGGCACAAACCCTGAAAATATGTTCAGTCATTTATTCGAAACCCAACAGGCGCGACTCAAGAGGCTGAACAATCCTGCGGCCGAGGCGGATTTTGCTGGGCGCCGGCGCGCTTTGGAAAATGAGCTTTCAGAAATTTTGGGGTACAACAGCATACCTGCCAACTCAGCGATAGCCAGAGCCGGGGCGACTATCAGGGCTGTAGAGGGAATGACCAAGCTTGGCGGGGCTGTCATATCTTCGTTTAACGACGTTGGCAACGCCGCGATGGAGCTACGCTACCAGGGTATGAATTTAATGGATGCTATGGGGAAGAGCATCGCAGGTAAGCTCAAGGGATACAGCGCGGAAGATCAGAAGGAAATTCTTGGATACATGGGGATTTTTACTGACTCAGTGCGCGATGAGATGATAGCTAAATTCTCAGGTGATACGTCGGTTCCTGGGCGCATATCACGATTGCAGCGCACCTTCTTCAAGCTAAACCTTCTGAACTGGTGGACAGAGAACAGTCGAAAATCCATGGGTTTGGTTATGTCCAATTGGATGGCGCGAAACTCAAAATCTACCTGGTCCGCTATGAATGATGACCTGCGACGGGTGCTTAACTCCAGCGGCATCACTGAGCGTGAATGGAATATTTATCGCGGCATGGAAATGGATAGCGTCCGCGGCAATCAGCACATGACCCCCAATGGCGTTAAATATATTCCAGACGAGCGGATCGCTGAATATGTTGCAGCCGATGGCCTTCAAGTCAATAAAACCAGCATTGCCGCGGCGCGTGAGTCGCTGGAAGGTAAGCTGCGTGGGTATTATCTTGACCGGGTGCTCATTGCCATGTCAGAGCCTGGCGCCAGAACCCGCGCAATGATGAAGCAGGGAACGCAACCTGGCACTCCACTTGGTGAAGCTATCCGATTTGGTGGCCAGTTCAAATCGTTTACCGGGTCTTTCATGCAAAATACCATCGGCCGCGAAATATATGGGCGAGGTTATACGCCGGCAGAGTTGGGGCAAAGTCGTTTCACCAGCCTGGCCAATGCTATGCGCAATGGTAATGGTGAAAAGATGGGACTTGCTCAGTTGTTCATTTGGATGACGGCATTGGGTTATGTATCGATGCAAACCAAGCTGTTACTGAAAGGGCAGACGCCACGACCGGCGGATGCTAAAACGTTCCTGGCTGCTGCTGCGCAGGGGGGCGGTCTTGGCATTATGGGCGATTTTCTGTTTGGTGAATACAATCGGTTTGGTGGTGGCTTGGCATCGAGCTTGGCGGGTCCTACCGTTGGTGACCTTGATCAGATCCGTAACCTGTTCCTGCGAGCTAGAGACGGTGATGCAAAAGCGGCTGACTTGTTGAAGTTTGGTATCGACCATACACCATTCATGAATCTGCATGTAGTGCGACCGGCGATGAACTACCTTATTCTAAACCGTGCGCAAGAATGGCTTAGCCCTGGATCTCTGGAGCGGTATCGCCATCGAGTAGAAAAAGAACAGGGGAACACCTTCATTGTTCCACCGTCTCAGTTTATGCTTGGAAGATAGTCAAGGAGGAGCCGTGGCAATATATACAGATAACCCCATGACTGGGAGCAATCAGTCCTTATGTAGTATGCAGCCATCCTTCAGTGAGGTATTCACCGCTTCATTATCATCTGGATGGCATGATAGTGCTTTAGTTTCATACTTTAGAAATTCAAAGTTAGACGGCATAGCAGCAAAAAGTAGTTCTGAATTTGTTGATAAAAGTATAGCTGAGCAAGCTTTTATGCACTATGGGATTGGTCATGTTAATATACCAGAACATGGTATTAAGAAAGATGTTTTTAATGCAATTATAGATGATAGGACATCACAAATTTATAATGAACAAATTCTTTGCGGTGTTGTAGATGGAACTCCGATGTCCTATCTATCTACTACGACTGGATTTATATCATCCCCAGTGACTTTGATTGTAATCATACTAATTGCATTCATTTTATTAATGGTGAAAAGTAATAACAAAAAAACATTCTAAAACCAAGCCCCGCCAGGGGCTTATAACTTGTGGATTGCAACTTTAATAGCAGCAACAGCCTGTTCTATTAGGTGATATTTTGCTGTTGCTGATGCTAGATCCTTTGCAGATAACTCTCCTTTATATCTTTCGGGACGAATGTAATAAACATCGTTTTGTTCGAAATCAGATATCGCATCCATTACATTTTCTATTTTTAAATCAAGAAAGTAAATTGTGGATATCATCTCAATTTTCGTTATTGCCTTGTCACGCTTTTCATCTATTCCATTAAGTTTAAATTCTGATTTATAGAAGGCATTGTTAATGCATAAAAGATAAAGATACATAGCCCTCTCCATCTCAATAAATGCCTGATAAAGTTCTTCTCTTTTTTGTTTTAAAAGCTTTTCATTTTCCAGTTTTCTATTTGATTTTACCGTCCATATCACAGTTCCGCATGCAACAACGACAGATACCGATGCAGGAATAACTAGTTCTAATAATGATGAGGCCATTTTTTCATCCTGAAATAATTCAATAGACAACAATAAGCCCGCTAGGCGGGCTTATTCATCATCATCTTCTGAGAAGAATGGATTATCTTTGTGTCTTGAAAGCTTGAATGGCAGATGATCCCTTGAATAACCAACTATGCTAATCTGGTCTTCAGATATTTTCGCATAATGGATGCACTCTTTTGAGTGTTCACCACCAGGGTTAAATTTCAGATCATATGTAAAGCCCCTGAATGTAAACTCCTTCCAGGCTGGGCCACAATGGTAATGCCAGTAGTTTTCTTCTCTGTAACCCTCGGTCCCTGGTATGAAGTTATGATCATCATCAACCCAAGAAGGCTTGTTCTTGCCTCGTAATGGTTTTCCTTGGGCAATATCTTCCATGAATTTCTGAATTACTTCAATTTCATCATCAGTAAGGTGTGGACCGTCTACTGCAAAATCAGTATTACTGTTTCCGAACTTGAACCCTTCTGCGATTTTTGCCTTGAACTTCAATGCTACCCCTTAAGGTTGTTACCTCTTTGAGCGAAAGGCAGCCTTAAAGTCGTCAAACGACGTACCTGGTCGGTATGCCATATCACCAGCAGAATCTTTATTGGCACGACCAAGGATAACGCTGCCGATTTCATCCCAGCATTTAATCGCATCTTCTTGATTTCTCGTAGCTCTTGCTTTGAGAGTAGCCATGGTAAACCTCTTGTATAGTTACATCTTTTCAAAATCGCATTACCAAAAAGGTAATCGAATACTACTACTCTATCGCTTGAGCGATAAATATGCAACGCGAATTCATACCTTGAGGTATCTGACAGGACAACGGTAAAGCGAGCGTTTAAGCGCCGGCAGAGCGTCGGCGCGGGGTGTATTACTGTACCTTCGTCTGTTGCGCGATGAATGCTGCGTGCGTGGCGATCGCCGCCATGTTCTTGGCGCACTGCAGGATGTAGTAGTCAACTTAGCGTACTGGCCTGCGTTTGCGCTGGCGGACGTCAGGGGAATAATCCGGCGTGCGGCCGGTGTTCTCGGCCTGTTGCTTATCGAGCCACGCTTCTACTTCGTCCTTGTTCCAGGCCACCGTGCGGTTTGTCAGTGCAAAACGCTGCGGGAACTCTCCTGCCTTTTCCAGTTTGGTGATCTGCGACTCCGACATGGGAACCATCGCCAGGAGTTGGGGTTTTCGAATTGCTGCTTTCATTGTGCTATCTCCTCACTTGCGGTTAATTCCGCAGTGGTATAGACAGCGGCAAGTTACAGTCTTCTGATGAATTGACGGGCTTTATGGTATCGCTTGAGAGGGCAATGAACCAACATTCTTTGCTGCATAAGGGGCGTCAGGGGAATCGGTGGGGTGGGGCAACCTGGTACAATTTTAATCATCCATCGAAGTCGCGATTTAGGCTGGATGATGGAGAGAGAACCTAACTTGTCAGCGTTAGATGAGTGCAATCTGTTGGGATATGGGGGCGACAGAAAAAGCGAATATCTATTATTACTCCACCTTAGTGATCTTCTGGCTAACACATAGCCAGGAGATAACTAGGGTGGTAGCACTGCCCTACCAGTGGTAGAAGCTAGCATCGAGGCGATAAGGAAATATTTTTGATAGAATCGATAGTGAATTAAAGAGGGACGCCCCAGAGCTGGCAGGCTAAACAGGGGCGTAAGCAATGAGTGTAACATGGTGTCGTACAGTGTCATTTTAGCGGTTTTTAGCGCTATTGGCCACTCGTTCGCTGCCATTTGAGGTATTTCATGATGGCAGGGAAAAAGAACGATGGCATTTTTATCATTGACCGAACTGTGTTCTTATCGGCTTGTGAGATCAGTCTGAATGCGGCGGTTTCATTACTTGTAATTGCAAGGGGATCGGGCAGGGACAACGCGACAACTTCATGGAGCCACAACGCAATTGCTGACTATGCTGGAATAACCAGAAAAAGAGCATCTGATGCTATGCTACTCTTGATTGAACACAATTTAGTTGAGCAGGTTAAATCAGGTTCACGCCCTCAATACAAAATCCAGATATCAGATGTAGAAGATGACTACATTTTCCTGCCAAACTCTATTGTTGATGGCGTCGGTGATGAGATTGCCCCGGTCCGTCGTCTTCGGCAAATGCACGATGTGCAACTACTACGCTTGTTCATTCAACTTTATTCAATACACGACCTAGATAACGATGGCGGCATGCCTATCGAGATGACGAAGAGGGTTAGAGATATAAATGTAACCTGCCTATATACAAATGACATCATGTCCGTGTTTAGCTGTACTGACTTGGGTTATGAGTACAATTGGCCTTGGTATGCTCGTTCAGAGCTACTTATTGATAACGTGACATCTTTTGATTCCTTCGAGGATGGCATGAGGGAGCTTCGAAGCATGGGTTTAATAGATGCCTATGGTTATGTCTATGAGGCTTCTTTTGATGACGCTGAGATTGTCGGCCCATCCTATGGAAAAAGTGTAGTAGAAGATTTATTTGAGCAATTGCAAAGAGAATCCAACCGACATTTTGACCTTAAAGAAAAGGGGCATTTTGCTATTGTTCCCAAACATATAAAATCCCCTGATTTCCGCACAGTTATACGGCTTCGTTACCGTCCACATACAACCAAAACTTCAAGATGGCGCGCTCTTGAAAGTGAACGTGGTTCTTACTGCATGGAATTGCTCCAAAAGGCGATAGATCTTGAAACGGCAAAGGCTATAGAACGAGAAGATGATTGGTGATTGATTAACCAAATCTTACACATCAAGGCTTATCAAGGAATATCAAAGTACATCAAGGCTAATCAAAGAGACTAAGAATGCTCCCCCAACCCCAAAAGGGATTGGGCAGTTGCCAGATGACTTCACGGCAAAAGCTTCGACACACCAAGTGCTGAGGAAATCAGTCCAGAATTGTATCGGCAAAGTAAGCTGTAGTGCCTAGACCTGGGGCCAGACTGCAAAAGTGCACGGCGGCAAGATTACGGCATGGCTTTTGGCGACGACGTGACTGTAACAGCGGTAAGATTGCGGCGAGGGTTAATGTTGGAGCCTACCCCAATGCAAGCTCCATGGTGGACTTGTCTACTGGCGCAAAGATAGGGTAAGGCGAGGCAGCTAGAGGGCTTCAATCGCTGGATTGAAGCTAAGAAAGCGAAAGGTGGTACACCATGCTAGACCATCAAACTATAGAACAGACCATTTTCTATCCGGCCAAAAGAATGGCATCAGCCTGGCCCGGAAGGGCATACTAGAGCTGCGCATGAGGGTTGCTATGACACACATTGGCAACGGAGGAACATCATAGGTAGAGGATGAGAGCATCTGCCTATCACAATGGGAAAAGTCTAAGGGCTTCAGAAGATAGCTTTAAAAGTGCCATTGTTGACAGCATAATTGTTATACTATAAACCATAGTACTGATCGCACACACAGTTGTTGTCGCTTTCTATAGCAGCTTCTCACTGGATGGTGAGCACTTTTAAATTAGCCAGAGCAAACCTATGTCACTACTTGATTTCGCATCACACAACTCGTTTGAGCATGCTGTGTCTCCCTTCAGGGAGATGGCTGCTTATGAGGCCTTGTGGACGGAACAAGGCGCAACCTTCAAAACGATTGCTGATAAGTTTCGTCATGCTCACGGCAACGTATTGCCGTCAGAGTTGGTTCCAGATAGCACGATCGAAACCTTCAAATCGAAGCTGAAAAACATCCTCGACAAGTACAATGTCGAGGATTTTGGCGTTCGCGTGCATGGAGCTGGTGAATACCCGGAAAAGCTGCGCGATGCGCGACACCCTATTGAGGTTCTCTACTATCAGGGCTGGTGGGATTTAGTTAACACCCCCTCTGTAGCGGTTGTAGGTTCTCGAAAAGTATCTGAGGAAGGTGCCAGGAGAACGAGAAAGCTCGTTAAGTGTCTCGTTAATGATGGTTTCACGATTGTCTCTGGCTTAGCTGAGGGCGTTGACACCTGTGCCCATGAAACCGCTTTAGAGATGGGCGGCAACACTATTGCTGTTATTGGTACACCGCTGTCACATAACTACCCAAAGCAAAATGTCGATCTGCAGAAGAAGATAAGAGAGAACTTTTTGCTTATCAGCCAGGTGCCATTCCAGCGCTATCTGGATCAGGACTATCGTAGCAACCGGATATTTTTCCCTGAACGTAACGTAACGATGTCTGCTCTGACCAAAGCAACCATCATTGTTGAAGCATCTGACACCTCGGGTACTCTGACTCAAGCTCGAGCAGCATTAGCGCAGGGCAGAAAACTATTTATTCTGGAGTCATGCTTCCAAAATCCTTCTATCTCATGGCCTGCTAAATATGAAGCACTGGGAGCCATCAGAGTTAGTAACTATGACGATATTCGGAAACAACTGAAATGACATTCCGTTTAACTAAAATTGATGAATTAACCATCGGTCAGCATTACCATCTGGATGCAAGCGACTCCTGTTATTTTTTTGGTGAATATACGGCTAGAAAAGGATTTGGCTTCAGCGAAACAAACCAATTGATACATAATTTTAAAAAGTCAGTTGAAAAACGCGGTTCCTATGAGTACCGCTATAAAGGACAAGCTATTAATGAGATTGCTCGAATGCTTACAGGGATAACAAACTTGCAGGATTTGACCTTTGTTCCTATCCCGCCTTCAAAGTGCCGCGAAGACCCTCTCTATGATGGTCGTATGGTTGAAGCACTAGAGTGTGGTAGAAAAATTAATGCGGATGTTGATTATCGAGAGTTGGTCAGGCAACGAGAGTCACGAACAGCCTCCCATAATTCAGAAGTACGTCAAACCCCTGAAGAGATAGCAAGTAACTATATATTTGAGCACAGCGAGGCGCAAAACCTAAGAAAAATGATAGTAATATTCGATGATGTTCTAACCGCTGGCAGCCATTATAAGGCGATGAAAACTATCATTAAAACTCATTTGCCTGAGTCTGTTATTGTCGGCCTCTTTGTTGCAAGAACAGCCAGAGAAGCTGAGACTGATTGGTTTGAAAGTTTAGATGAAGATGTAGAATTCTAATTTATACAACTGTAATGGCTTATGCTATCTTATTTTTGATATCACCCTGGCGCTTCCAGGCGCTGTAAATGCCCTTATCACCCTTGGTCTGATAGCCTGCATCACTGAGCCGCTCAGCGATGATTCGGCCATTTTCCAAACCTTCCCCGATAGTCTGCACCACAATAGCAATAACAGCCTTTTCATTGTACGGGTGTGGAGGTATACCAGATCTCCCGACAATCAGCGCCGCTGCTGCCGTTTCCATTCTCTCCACCAGCGCCAGCATACGCTTATCAGAATCAGCCACAGGGCGATTTAGTTTGCTTCTGATGGCATTGTAAGCATCCCGGTAAACCGAACCATTCACTTTTAGAGATCTTCCGACATACTGATTATGTCCTGTGAGGAGATCACCATGCGTAAAGCCCGATTCACCGAACACCAGATCATTGCCGTTCTGAAGTCTGTCGAAGCCGGACGTACCGTTAAGGATGTCTGCCGTGAAGCCGGTATCTCTGAAGCCAGCTATTACAACTGGAAAGCGAAATTTGGCGGTATGGAAGCCTCTGATATCAAAAAGATGAAAGACCTGGAGGATGAAAACCGTCGCCTCAAACAGATGTTTGCTGATCTCAGCCTTGAATGCCGAGCACTGAAAGACGTTATCGAAAAAAAGCTTTAAAACCAGCGATAAAGCGTGAGCTCGTCGGTTACCTGACTGCGCAATTTACCATGAGCATTCGCCAGGCCTGCAGGACGTTATCGCTGAGCAGGACGGTCTATTTTTACCAACCCGATACCCGGCGCGATGAACCGGTGATCCAGGTGCTGACTGAGCTGGCAGAGCGCTACCCGCGATACGGTTTTAAGAAGCTATTCCAGCTGCTGCGCAGGCAGGGTAACACTTGGAACCATAAACGCGTTCACCGGATTTACTGCCTGCTGAAAATGAATTTTCGTCGCAAGGGAAAACAGCGTTTACCCGCGCGTAACCCGGCGCCACTGGCTAAGCCGGAAGCGCTTAACCAGAGCTGGTCCATCGATTTTATGCATGATGCGCTGGTCTGCGGCAGACGCTTCCGGACCTTCAATGTGGTTGATGACTTTAACCGCGAGGCCCTCGCAATAGAAATCGATCTAAATATCCCGGCACAGCGGGTGGTCAGGGTGCTGGACAGAATCGTGGCAAACCGGGGTTATCCACTGAAACTGCGGATGGACAACGGACCAGAACTGGTCTCACTGACGCTGGCACAGTGGGCTGAAGAGCATAGAGTGATGCTGGAATTTATCAAACCGGGAAAACCAACGCAGAATGCCTTTATCGAACGGTTTAACCGGACGTACCGGACAGAAATCCTGGATTTTTATCTGTTCAGAACCCTGAATGAAGCGCGGGAAATCACAGAGCACTGGCTGATGGAATACAACAGCGAGCGACCTCATGAATCCCTGAATAACCTGACACCGGAGGAGTACCGGCTGATGGCCGAAAAACCGGAAATCTCAAAAAGCGCATGGAACTAAAACGGGTGTGCTTACAGCATCGACCAGCCAAGCCGATTTATCGCCACCTGACGCCGCCACTGCTTGATTAAAGGCATCCTGTAAATCTGCCGGAACCCGGAACGCCACTAAGTTGGATTTGCTCACACCGCACCTCGATAGCCAGTTGGTAGCCATAAGGGCAGTCACGTATAAGGTACGCACTCAAAAGTACGCAGATCGGTACGCACAGGAAGCTTGGTATCCAAACGTGGGGTTTCCAGACAAGGTTTCCACGAAAAACAGGATTTCAGCGTGGCAACTGTAGGTCGCTAAAATTTGGACTGCTTAAGACAGAATGCACACCAAGCGGAGCAACATTAACAACTCTTAACCCGTGCTCTGCTTGGCTCCGAGTGATTTTGAGAACATCATAAAAGATTAAGCTCGTCTTAAATAAATTGGGCCGGTGAGCAGATCAATATTACGGCAGGTTTTTTGGCAGAGTGCAAAAATGCACGGCGTTAAGGTTACGGTAAGGGGATGGAGCATGTTAAAGGTTCTACCATCGTCTCTGGTACCAACCGAGCTAAGGAGTTGATATGGATGAGATGCAAATAATTCAATTGGTGCCCAATAAGTGGGTATCTGAGTCAATTTTAATGGCCATCACCGGCCTGAAGAAAAACACAATCAAAACGGCACGTGAGCAGTCTTGGATGGAGGGACGAGAGTATAAGCATCTCTCTCCCGATGGATACCCAAGGAGCAACAGTATGTGTTTTTACAATCGAGAGGCCATCGATAGGTGGATCGAGGGGTTACCTGTCGCAATTCCTAGGCGAGAAAAGCATGTGCTAACCCCGTGAACCAACATTTCTATGGACTGAACCAACATTTTTTCGTGCGTGTTGGTTCAGTCAAACTTAGGCGTGATAAGGGCTAGATGCCCGTGAACCAACTGAACCAACTGAACTGACACATTTTCTGTATATATACACATTATGCCAATTCAGATCTTTCGCCCTTCCAGATGGCATTTGTAAGAAGTTCCGCCATGTTCGCCAATAAGCCAATCTACAGCTTGTCCTGAAAGTCGATTAATTGACACGTTTGACACTAACCCCCAAGTTTTCTTATCCCTTGAGCCTTCTATTTTGTACTCAATGCTCTTGTCGGTGATGGTCGGGTGTACGACTCTGAACCAGGTATCATCCCGGCCCCGTGATTCACCGTCTATGTCAACGATCACTGCCTCCGTAAACCAAGCCGTGGTCTGCATGTTACTGACGCATGCATTACCGGAATCTACTCGAATGTCGAAACATAGTTGATTCTGTGACAAATATGGTGCAGGCCAAATACCTGTAGCGGTTTGATCATTGGCATTTTGCGGTTCACACACGATAAGGGATGGTTCTGATGCCATCGCCGGTAGGCTTATTAATAGGGTAAATATAAGAGGCTTATAATTCATATTGTTAGCTATCTGTATCGATGATTAAAGTATTGTAGAGTTATAAAGTGGGTTGATAACTTTGGTCAAGCGTTGTGCAGTCTTAGGTACTAGAGTAGGTAGCCAGAAGCCGGGGCAAGTTTCACCTAATAGATTTGGTGCTGCCTGGCGTCAGCAGTTCAGATCGTTCCCACTTTGGCCATTGAGATAGGAAAGACATGAGGACAGAGGCCCAAGCAAAAACTAATGTGTATAGAAATGTGTGTAGTTTGGTTTTTATAAAGTCTATGAACTCCAGTTTAACTGGGTTTTTTCAATGGCGTTCTACTCCCTTCACCCGCTCCAGCACTCCCTCTTGAAAACATCCTGATTCTTCGAAACGTTATCCCGAACCAATCCTTTGCTCATAAAGCGCTGTTTCTGTTTGTCCGCCATTCCAACCGCATCATCAGCACTGTGGTGAAGAAAGCGGGGCAAAAAAATGCCGCCCCTGGGGACGGCATGTCGGCATTCAGCGAACCAGATGCAAGAAATGCAGGTGTTTCTCGTACTGGTCAAGAATATCGTTGATCAACTGCTCCTGATTCCAGCCCATGACATCGTAGTTCTGGCCGCCTTCTTTCAGGTAGATCTCCGCGCGATAATACTTGTGCTGCTCGGCTTGCTGTTCATCGTTATCCAGCCCGGCGAGGGCGAACGTCGGCGAACTGTAGCCGCGCAGTCTGACTTCATAGGTAAAGTTAAGCTCATCGCCCAAATCGACCTCGAAACGAATGCGGTCTTCCGCAGTGGCGTTGATGCTGCTGAGCGTGTTTTGTTTACTCAGCTCTTCCTGCACCAGCGTCATGGCAGGCTGGATGACCTCATCCATAAAGCGCTTAACCAGCGAGCGTTTTGGCAGATAGGCGATATTGCGCAGCCTGCGCTGCCAGGGAATGGGGTTGCGGGCGGCGGTGGGGGCGATGGTGGCCATATTTTGGCTGTCGCGTTTGGTCAGATCGCGACGCAGTGCCTTAAGCAAGCCGTAGATGGAGACCAGCAAGATGGCCGAGAAAGGCAATGCGCTGGCGATGGTGACGGTTTGCAGCGCGCTGAGCCCCCCGGCGATCAGCAAGGCGATGGCGACGATGCCCATCAGCGACGCCCAGAAAATGCGTTGCCAAACCGGCGTGTTGCTGGAGCCGCCCGAAGCCAGCGTATCCACGACCATGGCGCCGGAATCGGCGGAAGTGACGAAAAAGACGATAACCATCGCCATGGCGATAAACGAAAGCACGCTGGAGAACGGGAAATGCTCCAGGAAGTTAAACAACGCCAGCGCCACGTCTTGTTGTACCGTAGCGGCGAGGTCTGTCGCGCCCTTTTCCATGATGAGGTAAATGGCGCTGTTGCCGAACACCGTCATCCACATGAGGGTGAAGCCGGCCGGGACGAACAGCACGCCCGTGACAAATTCGCGGATGGTTCGGCCGCGGGAAACTCGTGCGATGAACATACCGACGAAAGGCGACCAGGAGAGCCACCACCCCCAATAGAGCAGCGTCCATCCGCCTAACCAGTTGCTGGATTTCGGCTCATAGGCATACAGGTTGAACGTCTTGCTGACCAGCTCGGACAGATAGCCGCCGGTATTTTCCACAAAGGATTTCAACAGCAGAACGGTTGGCCCCAACAGCAAGACCAAGGCCAGGAGCAACAGCGCCAGGCCAAGGTTCAGCTCCGACAGAAAGCGTATGCCTTTCTCCAGCCCTGAAACCACGGAAATGGTGGCCAGCCCGGTAATCACCACGATCAATATCACCTGAACGGTTTCGTTGATCGGCACGCCAAACAGGTGGTTAAGCCCGGCGTTGACCTGCAACACGCCATAACCCAGCGAGGTCGCGACCCCGAATACGGTGCCGATGACCGCGAAGATATCGACGGCGTGGCCGATAGGGCCATAAATGCGGTCGCCGATGATCGGATAAAGCGCAGAGCGCAGGGTCAACGGCAGGCCATGCCGATAGCTGAAGAAGGCCAGAATCAACGCCACGATGGCGTAGATCGCCCAGGCGTGCAGCCCCCAGTGGAAAAAGGTCAGGCGCATGGCCTGTTTGGCCGCCTCGACGCTCTCGGGCGTGCCGACCGGCGGCGAAAGATAGTGCATAACCGGTTCTGCCACGCCGAAGAACATCAGGCCGATGCCCATCCCCGCTGAAAACAGCATGGCAAACCATGAGTGGTAGCGAAAATCGGGTTGCGCATGATCGGGGCCGAGTTTGATGTCGCCGTAGCGGGAAAGCCCCAGAAACGTCACGCTGAGCAAAATCAGCGCCACGGCCAAAATATAAAACCAACTGGCGTTGGTGAAGATTTGTTGCTGCAGAAGTTTGAAGTTCTTGTCAGCGACGTCGGGGAAAAAGGCGGCGAACGCGACCAGAAGAAAAATGAGGACTGCAGAGGTGAAGAATACCGCTTTGTTGATATGGCTTTGCGGATTTTTTAGGGGGGTGTCTTTCTCACTCATAAATTGATTTATTCCATTTGTTTGATTATCGCCCTGAATGGAGGAGAGGTGTAACCTGTTATATCGTAGCAAAATAGTCAGGCTGTCGGTGTCGGTCAATAGGGCGGAATTACCGCTGCCTGAATGCGGTAATTCCGAGTTATTCCGTGTTGCCGTTAGTTAAATAAAAATGCCAATAACCCCGTCACCTTATTTTTATTTTCCCATCCTTCCAATTTCATGCAGGCATTAACGTGTTCTGTTCTGCGCATTGCATTGCTGTCCGAGGGAAAGGCGCCGCCACCGGCGTTGGGGATCTCCGTGCCGTTGATAGTCATGGAGGAGAAGGCCGGTGAGCTGGCGTGCAAAGACAGGCTGACGGGATAGCGCTGTTCAGCTGCTTGCCGGCAGCTGGCTCTGGCCGCTTCCAGGGGCGTCGGGGTTGCCGTTTGCGCTTCCCATTTCTCCGGCGTGGCGCAGGAAGACATCATCAACGCGGCGGCGATAACTGCATATTTTCGCAAAGTAAAAATCCATTTCTAAAATAAAATCCTCTGTATTCTACCCCCGGCGTTGCGCGATGGGCAGCGTTGGTGAAGGCGTCTGTTGTTTGACCGATATGGCCTGCGAAAGATGTGGCACTGTGCGGCCCGCTCAATAAGGTGAGCGGGCCGATGTGGCGAGTTAACTGAGGATATCTTCGGCGATCACTTTAAACAGCGTGTCTATTTCACTCTGGGTGTTGTAGTGCATCATGCCGATGCGCAGCACGCCGCCGTCCTGTAACCCCAACTGCTGGATCAGGCCCAGCGCATAGAAATGCCCGCTGCCGGCGCAGATGTTGTGCTGCCCGAGATGACGGACGATTGCGTCAGGCGTCTGGCCGCTGAAGGTCAGGGCGAAGGTTGGCGTGCGGCGCGCGCTGTCCGCCTGTGAATGGCCGTAGAGCCGCACGCCGTCGAGTTGCTGCAGCCGTTGCAAAAAGTGGCGGCACAGCGCCTCTTCATGCTGGTGGTAGGCGGCGAAACTCTCCTGCAAGCGCTGCCTTAACGGCGCGCCGGGCGTGCCCCACTGCGCCAGATAGTCGATCGCCGCCGCGACGCCGGCCAGCGCCTCGAAGCTTTGCGTGCCGGTCTCGAAACGGCCGGGGCCGACGTCGGTGGCCGGCTCGACTTTATATGGCCGCAGGCGTTGCAGCCACTGCGGCGCGATATAGGCCATGCCGACGTGCGGGCCAAAGAACTTGTAGGCGGAGCATACCAGGAAATCACAGCCCAGCGCCTGCACGTCGATCAGGTTGTGCGGCGCATAGTGCACGGCGTCGACATACACCTGCGCGCCGACCCGATGCGCGGCTTCGACGATGGTTTTGATATCGACGATGCTGCCGGTGACGTTGGAGGCGTAGCTGACCGCCACCAGGCGAGTGTTGGCGTTGATGCGTTCACACACCTTTGCGGCGTCGAGAGAACAGTCTGCGCTCTCCAGCGGTATCTGATGCACCACGGCTCCTTTGTCGGCGGCGGCCTGCTGCCAGCTGGAGACGTTGGCGTAGTGATCGAGCGCGGTGACGATGACCTCATCGCCGGCCTGCCAGTCGCGGCTGATGATGCGGCTGAGATGGAAAGTCAGCGTGGTCATGTTCATGCCGAAGACAATGTTGTCGGGCGACGGCGCATTTAACAAGGCGCGCACCGATTCTCGCGCCTGGCCCATCACCTCGCCGGTGACCCGGCTGGAGAAGTAGTGGCCGCCCAGGTTGGCGTTGTATTTCCCCAGGTAGTCCGTCATTTTTTCCAGCACGCCCCGTGAAACCTGCGCTCCACCGGGGCCGTCGAAAAAGATCGCCGGTTTGCCGTCGATTTGCTGAGACAGGGCGCTGAACTGGCGTCGGGCGAGCTCGGGCGTAAAGGTCATGCTTTCTCTCCCCGCGCGGTGAGGACGAAGAGATCCAAATGGCCTTCCTCAGTTGGGTTCACGGCGTTGATCGGCGTGGCGTTGTGCCACAGTTTGCTGTCCGCCAGCAGCACGGCCTCACCGTCCGCCAGCGCTTTTTTAAAGAAGGGATCGTGGTGGCTGTCGTCGTACAGCATAATTTCACCGCCGACGATGTTGTGCCGGTGAATGGCGATCATCGCGATATGGTCGAAACCGTCCTGGTGAATGCCTTCCGGTGCCACCTGGGTGTCTTTCTCGATGGCGACCACGCGCATCTGATGGATCTCAATCTCGGCGCCTTCCGGCAGCTCGTTGCTTTCTGCAAACAGGTTGCACATCTCCGCCATGCCGGCGCTCTGCAGTACGGCGCTGTCGATAGGCTCGAAGCGGCGCACCACGTTGCCCTGGAAATGGTTGATCTGATCGGACTGCATGAAGGTGCGTGGCCCCACTTCGGCGACGTTGGGGTTGAGGTATTTAACGACCGAATAACGGCGCAGGCGATATTTGCCGTCGGCGTGTTGCGTGTGGGGCAAGGAGGAAAACGAAGGCATCAGTTGTTGGGTGGCTTGCGGGCTTAGTACAGTCATACTTATTACGTTTTCGTGTTTCTGTAACATAATCACCTCTAATAATAATAATTTCTGATGTTGTAGGGGGTAATTCGATTGAATTGTAGACGACTCTATAACCAACGCAATTTGGCGGTGGCGAGGTGTGACGGCGGTCGTAAAGTGGGGTGAACGCGGAGAGATAACTTGCTATATTCCTTAATGAATAAAATGGGGTGCTTCACACAATAGATGTGCTGTGGGGGCTATTTCTTTTATGGTGCTTTCAATTTATAAAAGGGTTATATTTTCTTGGGGTAAAAATCCTTGAAGTTATGCTATAAAGTTATAAGTGGGAGTTTAATTAAAAAATAATAAAATTTGATTTTAGTAGCATATATACATGAACAAAGGCATTGTTGAGAATAAAAATTTATATCAATACAACAATGCCATTTTTGTTCTTAACGTTTTGTTTTACATTGATTTTTTATTTTTACCTCCTGATTTTCACTCCACACTATCTTCTAATAGAGATTTCTCTACATTTTCAGGTAACTTTCCTAATATGTTGTTTAGTTTCGTTTCATCTAGAATAGGAGTGGATCTCATTTTCTCTTTTGCTGATGAATCTGAAATGTTAATCTCATTAAACCTTCCTTCCAATTTTCTAAAGTGTGCATAGCACCCGATATCGACTGCAAACGCTTGGAAAGTGCCTTCAGCTGACTTATGAGTTAATGCTGTTGCACAATTATGAATTATTCTATAATCCAATAATCTATAAATCAAAGCTCTAAAAATATCATTTTGCTGAAGTAGTTTTTCTTCAATAACGAATATATTTATTTTTTTGTCTAAGCAAAAGCTTTTTATAATATATATTCCCTTTATTAGATCGTCTTGTTCATCGTCTTTAGAGTCTTGCTTTAGTTCCTCTATTTTTCTTTCAAAATTCTTTCTAGAGAGTAACCGAACTTCATCCTTACCTATTTTACCTCCACTATCTTGAACTGTCTCATTAAGTAGCTGTAAAAATAATGATAATACATCTCGTGGAACACCCCCTCCAGCCATTACTAAACGCTCAAAACCCTCCCCTTTAAATAGCCCCATAATGTCCTTTTCTTCTAATCCTGACTGCTTTCCGAATTGTACTAAAATGGCTCTGTTCTGTTGTAGGGTTTTCGGGAAGTTACTAAAAGTATAATCTATATCGATTGGTTGATAGTCATGGCGTTCTTGTGCACCAATAGGCTGACCATCACGATCAGCATACAATGTTGATGAATGTCGAAGTGTTGCGATCTTGAAGTAGATTGGAAGGTCTTTGCAAAGTCTATGTACGTAATCAACAACGAAAGCTTGGTCCGTACGTTTTAAGTGATATAGGTCATCTATCTGAAGTATCAGTCCTTTGACTATTTTTGATGCATCAAATAATTCTCGGAGATCTTCTTTTAGACGCGGCAACCATCTATCCAGTTCTTGTAGTTTTTCACGATGAATCTTGAAAGAACGTTCAATTTCTTGATTCTCTTTTGCTGAGGATTTGGCTTCCGCAGATATATTTTTTAGTTTAAATCCAGCATCGAAGCCAACCAATTCTTCGCTAGAATTCTTACTTATAATATCTTCCTCATGCGAATCTGCTTCAATATGAAGTCTTTCTAGTTTAACTAAAATATCCTGTATTAGCCCTTTGAGTCGTTTCTTCTTTCCGAACCATCCTGAAATGTTTTTGTCGAGTTCTCTGAATATTGATGATAGAATTTCAATAAGAACATTTGGGAATGAATGTCTTTTGAAATCCTCACAATTTAAATATATGCTTCTTAAATCAGTACGTAACATACGTGAAGAATGATGAAGTAATAGTGTTTTTCCACAACCTCGGCGCGCAAATATAGCATGGTTTTGTTTCGATTTTGCGTCTTGTAATGCAGTTCCTACACTAATGTAGTCAACTGGATCAGTTCCTCGTTGGACTCGAAGGTTTTCTGAAATTACTTCCCTTAGTGTTTCTAGTTCTGCACTGGTCACCATATAAATAATATCCTTGTATTTAAGTGATAATTGCAGTGAGATTCTATCATGTTGCGGGTTTATATCAATTTCAAATCAATTTATTTCGAGCGCTTATTATCTTTAAATTAATCATTATTGATTGATTAATTTCTTTTGTAAACTACTCGCGGAGGAGGATGGGGGAAGTTTCAGGGTATAGGAAATCATTTTCGTATCTTGATGTTACACATGGTCTTTGGTGGGATTTCACTCATGGCATTTTTACCTCTATAGAGAAATGTGCACCATTATACTCGTTATTATATTTGGATTCTGTACGTCAAAAGTATGGATGAATGACGAAAGTAATCAGAACGTCTCGAAATACAGCTCGCGCAGCAGCCAGGATATTTCGTTATTGGTGCGGTTCAGGACGTCTATTCTGTGAACCCCTATCGCTTCTGCGCGCAGGTCGAGCAGCAAGTTGCGAATCTGCCGGAATAACGGGGTTTGCGGGTTGGGTCTGGCCAACTGTTGACCACACAGTTTGATACCGGCGTCGCAGCCGGTGGCGATGTCCGTCAGGCAGCATGGACAGGTGGTTTTTTGGCGCGCCATATTGCGGCATTGTTGCCCGATTACCTGATTGAAGTGGCGTAATTGCAGGCAGACTTCCCGCGAGTTCAACGGGTTGGAATGGGTTGTCATCGGTTTCAGCTCCCTTGTCTGCGCCTATATTGGCACTTACCGATGAAGATAACCACGGACAAGCAGAGGGGGTATCGCCTTGTTTTATCTGCAAACAACCAAAGCGATGAGGCCCGCGGCGGCGGGCCGGTAACGTCAGGCGCGTTTAAACAGATTCGCCGCCTGGAACAGCGCAAAGGAGCTGACCAGCATCTCGATGCCGACGATCGCCGTCACCAGCGTGACCGACGCCGCCGGGCCTGAGCCGATCAGCATCCAGGCGATGATCAAATCGAGCACGCCGATAACGAACTGCAGCCAGTTGCCCGGCAGCCCGCGGCGCATGTAGCCCGCCGCCAGGCGCGCGATACCGCCGAGCGCGAACAGCACGGCGAGGTACACCGCCAGCGCCAGAATGCCCGCCAGCGGGCTGGCGATGAACACATAGCCGATAATCAGGTAGGCCACGCCCAGCAGAATGCCGCCGATCATCGGCCAGGTATTCTGCGCCCGGTTGGCGATCATGGCGATAATCAGCCCGGCGCCGCTCAGCAGCAGCAGGATGCCGACCACGATGCTCAGCGCCGCGCCGGAGGCGAAAGGATTGACCAGGCACAGTATGCCGCCCGCCAGCAGCAGGAAGGCGATGATCAGCAGGGTGGTACGTTGCTTTTTGAGCAGTTCTTCGCTCAGGAGGGGCAGATTATTGCGGTCGAGGTTCAACATGATAGTTCTCCATTTTGCGTATTACGATCCTGAAATCTACGACTGTCGATTACTAGCATAGTCGCCATTGGGGATATAAGAGAATGTGCCGCGGCAGTAATGGGTTGAAAAATCGCCTGCTATCCATTGAATTCATCAACAATGAAATCAATTAATACTCTGACAGCGGGAGGCAGGCCTTGTCGGGTGGGGTAAATGGCGACAATTTTATGCGCCTCCACAGACCAATCGTCGAAAACGGTTTTCAGGCTTCCTGCCATCAACTCTTGCTCCGCCAGCGCCAGCGGCAAAAAACCAACGCCGACGCCGCCCACCAAGGCATCTTTTATCAGGCGAATATCGTCGCACACCAGGCATGGATCGCTGTTGATTTTGATCTCGCGCTTGGCTTGACGAAATGTCCAGGTAGCCTGGACGTGTGAAGACAGCCAGCCAAGCGTGGGCACTTTCGATAAATCCGCAGGTTTGCTTAAAGCATATTTGTCGAATGCTGATGCGCTCACCATAAATGCAGAAGGTATGGTGCAAATGGTCCGCATAACCAGATTGCTGTTTTTGGGCACGTCGGTGACAATTTTTAATGAGATATCAAACCCTTCGGCAATGATATCAACATCTCTGTTGAATATCTTTACATGCAGACTGACCTCGGGGTACTGCAACATGAACTTGGTTAAAATAGCTGGCAAGCCAAGATCAATAAGCATATTTGAACATGTTATCCTTATTTTCCCCGTGGGTTTTTCGATTTTATTAATAATGAAATTATCCGCCTCTTCAGCGGCGGTGAGCATTTTTATACAGTAGCGATAATATTCCTTTCCGATATCGGTAATCATTATTTTTCGAGTTGAACGTTGAATTAACCTGACGTTAAGCCTCTTTTCAAGATTGGATATCTTTCTGGACAGCATGGATTTTGATATGCCGAATTTCTTGCTGGCGGCAAGAAAACCACCACATTCAACCACTTTGGCAAACATAAACATTTCATTGAAATCTATCATACAAATCTGACCTTCCCATTGGTGAAATACTCATTCCCAATTTTCTTACTGTTTATCCTGTCTATTCATTGCTAGTTTGAAAAGTGAAGATTTCATTGCATGGTAAATATTTGAAATGCTTCAAACCATCAGAATTTGATGATATGGCGCCGGGCGCGTTGAAATATCTCTGGTCGTTACGACGAGTTAGCCGCCGACCGGCGCTTAAATAATCGCCACAAGGTTTCAGGATGAATAAGTGAGGATATATGAGCTCTCCAGCCAACTTTAATAATCAACGCCCGGTGATTAACCCTGCCGATGCGGCAATGCTGCTTATCGACCATCAAAGCGGTTTGTTTCAAACGATTGGTGATATGCCCATGCCTGATCTGCGCCGCTATGCGACAGCGCTCGCCAAAATCGCCACTCTGGCGAAAATGCCTGTCATTACTACCGCTTCCGTGCCGCAGGGGCCAAATGGGCCATTGATTCCGGAAATCCACGAAAGTGCGCCCCATGCGCAGTATGTCGCTCGCACCGGACAGATAAACGCCTGGGATAACCCGGATTTCGTTGCGGCGGTGAAAGCCACGGGCAAAAAACAGTTGATCATCGCAGGTACGATCACCAGCGTTTGTATGGCTTTCCCGGCGATCAGCGCAATTGACGCCGGTTATCAGGTGTTTGCCGTGGTTGATGCCTCCGGCACCTATTCCAAGATGGCTCAGGAAATCACCTTGGCTCGCGTGGTGCAAGCCGGGGCGGTGCCGATGGATACCGCCGCCGTCGCGTCGGAAATTCAGCAAACCTGGAATCGCGCGGATGCGGCTGAATGGGCAGACGTTTACACCTTAATCTTCCCGAACTATCGCTTGCTGATTGAAAGCTACAACAAAGCGCAGGATGTGATTAAGAAAAACGAGATCCTGGACTCGCAGCGTTGAAACGTCCTTTGCCTGCTCGTTTTTCGCTTGGCGCCTGAGGGCGCCATTTTCGTGTTGTTTATCGCCCCCCTTTATCCCCCTTTTTTGACTGACCCGGCGCAAATGTTACACTGTGCGGCTGACGCGTATCAGAACCGAAACGACGACTGGGGACAGGATTTGAGCACAGGAAGCAAACTGGCAGGGTGGCGCCGCGTGGCGGTGTGTTTGGCATTGGGGCTGCTGTTGGCCGGGTGTTCGGGCAAAAACACCTATAACCGCGACTATGACAAACTGCCGAAGGGCAGTTATTCCGGCAAAACCTATACCGTCAAACGGGGCGATACGCTGTATTACATCGCCTGGATCACCGACAGTGAAGTCAGCGAGCTGGCCAGAATCAACAAAATTCGTCCGCCTTATAGCCTCGAGGTGGGGCAGAAACTGCGGCTGAGCGGCAGCGCGCCGGCCAAAACCGCCGCTACGCGCCGTAAAAAGTCGTCTTCCGCCGCAATCGTCAAACAAACGCCGCCGCCGGGCGCTTCCCGCTGCTGGCGCTGGCCGACCAGCGGTCGGATCGTGCAGGCGTACTCCAATTCCGACGGCGGCAACAAGGGCATCGATATCGCCGGCAAGCGCGGCCAGCCGATCTACGCTTCCGCCAAGGGCAAAGTGGTGTACGTCGGCAACCAGCTGCGCGGCTACGGCAATCTGATCATGATTAAGCACGGTGAGGACTTCATTACCGCCTATGCGCACAACGACACCACGCTGGTGCGCAACGGTCAGGATGTGAAAGCGGGGCAGAAGATCGGCACCATGGGCAGCACCGGCACCGATTCGGTATTCCTGCACTTCCAGATCCGCTACCGCGCCACTGCGCTCGATCCGCAGCGTTATCTGCCGCCGCAGGGATCGTCGCCGTCCTGTTGACGTCAGTCAGGCTCCGTGAGGAGCCTGACTTTTGTTACTTCAGCGGCAGGTAAAGATCGGTCACCAGTTCATATTCCGCCACCTCGTGCACAAAGTTGTGGTAGTGGAAATAGAGCGGAAAATCGCGCGGTTCCTCGCCGCTGTTCGGCAACCACTCGCTGTAGAGATAACGAGCGCTTTCAGACAGCCCATCCAGCGAGCCGTGATGGCGCAGCACCGCGCAGCGTCCGGCCGGCAGCGTGCTGTTCACCACGCCGAAGGCGTTGTCTTCGGGGATCGGCGCAGTGACCTCGCCGCAAATGAAGAAGCGGAAGTCCTGCGCTTCGGTGGTGGCCGGATCGTGCGGTGCGATGCCGTAAGTGCGGCTGCTTCTGACCGGCGACAGGCCGCTGGTTTTGCGCCACTCGATAAAGCGTGCGGCGGTTTCGTTGACCAGCGCGGACGGGCCGCGATGTTCGATCATCGCCACCGGCGTGGCCGGGAAGTCGACAATGTCTACCTTCATGGGTTGTTTCCTTGTGTGTTTCGGCTCGGGAAAGCGCTGCTGCCAATCGATCCAGGCCGGCCGTTTGCGAAACTGGCTTGGCGTTTGGCTGAACGCCTGTTTGAAGGCGCGGCTGAAGGACTCCGGGTTTTGAAAACCGGCGTCCAGCGCGATGTCAATCACCGGCTCCAGCGGGTTATACGCCAGGCGGTACGAGGCGCGTTTGAGCCTCATCCACTGGATATAACGCCACACCGAGATGCCGCAATACGCGCTAAACTGGCGTTGAAAGTGAAAGCGCGAAAAGTGGGCCACTTCGCTCAGTTTTTCGACGGTGAGCGCCTCGTCCAGGTGGCGGTCGATATAGTCAAAGACCTGCGCAAAGCGCTTTGCATACGTCTGGGTCATGTGATTGTCTCCTCCATGCCTGAACTTTGCCCGAGCCGCCGCCGCTTCTCCTGACGGATGATGCTGAGTTGCCGCCGCAGGAAAACGGGATGGCTGCGGTGTTCGCCGCCGGCCAGGCCAAACTCATAACCCCCGCGCGGCCGTGCGCCGCGATCCCGACCGAGAAGATGAATATTACATGATGGATCGTTCCCGTTTGCTGAAATTCCTGCTGCCCTACCTGTGGCCGAAAGACAACCCGCGGCTGCGCGCGTATCTGGTGGTGGCCTTCGTGTTCATGGTGGCGGCCAAGGTCAGCACCACGCTGGTGCCGCTGGCCTACAAAGCGATGGTCGATGCGCTGAGCGGTGAGACGGCGAAAATGCTGGCGGTGCCGCTGGGGCTGATCGTCGCCTACGGCGTGGCGCGGGTGGGCGGCGCGCTGTTTGAGGAACTGCGCAACGTGATGTTCATTCACGTCAGCCAGAACGCCACGCGCCTGCTGGGCGTGCGGGTATTTCGCCAGCTGCATGCGCTGAGCCTGCGCTTCCATCTGGAGCGCCAGACCGGCGGGCTGTCGTTGTCCATCGAGCGCGGCACTCAGGCGGTGTCCACGGTGCTGTCGCGGCTGCTGTTCTCCATCGTGCCGATCCTGTTCGAGCTCTCGCTGGTCACGGCGATCATGTGGCACATGCTGAACGGCTGGTTCGCGCTGGCGATCCTGACGACGGTCGGCTGCTACATCCTGTTTACCGTGCTGGCGGTCAGCTGGCGCACCCGCTTTCGCCGCGAGCTCAACAAGGCCAACGCCGACGCCAACAGTAAATCCATCGACAGTCTGCTGAACTATGAGACCGTGAAGTATTTCGGCAATGAGGAGTTCGAGGCCGAGCGTTTCGACCTGTCGCGCCGGCTGTACGAATACGCCGCCATCAAGAACCAATTCAGTTTTACGGCGATCAACCTGGGGCAAACCGCCATTATTTCGATCGGGCTGATCGTGATGATGGCCATGGCGGCGCAGGGCATTACCCAGGGGAGGATGACGGTCGGCGACTTCGTGCTGGTCAACGCCTATCTGCTGCAGCTGTATCAGCCGCTGAACTTCTTCGGCTTTATTTATTCCGAGGTGCGCCAGGCGCTGATCGACATGGAAAACATGTTCGATCTGCTGCAGGAAAAGCGTGAGATCGTCGATAGCCCGGATGCGCAGCCGCTGCGTCTCGATCGCGGCGAAGTGCGGTTCGACGCGGTCAGCTTCGGTTACGACACGCGGCGGCCGATCCTCAAGCAGGTGAGTTTTACCATTCCGGCGGGCCACACGGTGGCGGTGGTTGGCGCCTCCGGCGCGGGCAAGTCCACGCTGTCGCGCCTGCTGTTCCGTTTCTACGACGTGCAGGGCGGCGCCATTACCCTCGACGGCCAGGACATTCGCCAACTGACCCAGGCCAGCCTGCGGCAGGCGATCGGCATCGTGCCGCAGGATACGGTGCTGTTCAACGATACGCTGCGCTACAACATCGGCTACGGCAAAACCGGCTCCAGCGATGAAGAAATCGAGCGGGCGGCGCGGCTGGCGCATATCCATGATTTTATCGTCGGTTTGCCCGACGGTTACGACACCCGGGTGGGCGAGCGCGGGCTGAAGCTGTCGGGCGGTGAAAAGCAGCGGGTGGCGATCGCGCGCACCATTCTGAAAAATCCGGCCATCCTGGTGTTCGACGAGGCGACCAGCGCGCTGGATACCCAGACCGAGCGCGAAATCCAGGGGCACCTGCGCGAGGTAAGCCGCAACCACACCACGCTGGTGATCGCTCACCGGCTCTCCACCGTGGTGGACGCCGATGAAATCATCGTGCTGGAGGCGGGGGAGATCGTCGAGCGCGGGGGGCATGAGGCGCTGCTGGCGGCGAACGGCCGCTACGCCGCGATGTGGCAAACCCAGTACAGCGAAGAGCAGGAGCCACACTGACGGAGGCGGTCACGCCGCCGATGGCGCGGCCTTGAGCCGTTGTATCACGTAGTCGCAGGCGATGCGGCAGTCCTGCTTCAGGTCAGTCTCGTCGCCGGCCAGGCTGCCGCGCAGCCAGAGCCCATCGATCATCGCCGCCAGCCCGCGCGCCGCGTCGCGCGCCTGCGGCAGCGGCAGCTCGCGGCGGAACTGGCTGCAAATATTGGAATAGAGCCGCCGATCGTTGGCGCGCTGCAGGCGGCGCAGCACCGGCTGATGCATGCTGGCAGCCCAGAAGTCGAGCCAGGCGCGCATGGACACGGCATTGGTTTGGCTGGGGTGGAAGTTGCCCTGGATAATGGCGAACAGCTGTGACTGGCTGTCGCTTGCCGCCTGCGCGCGGCACTCGGCCACCGCATCGCGCAGGTCGCGCAGGATTTTGCGCATGGTGGCGCTCAGCAGCCCCTCTTTATCGCCAAAATAGTGGCTGACGATGCCGGTCGACAGCCCGGCTTCTTTCGCCACCTGAGACAGGGTGACGCCGGCCAGCCCGACGACGTTAATGGTCTCGAAGGCGGCGTTAATCAACTGCTCCTTACGCTGTTCCGGAATGTCTCTTCGGTACATATTTTCCTCAACTGATAGGCCAATCACACTTTGGATTTGATTGATTGAACGGTCAATCAATACTCTATATGCTGCGAAAATGTCAAATAAATGGCGATAATATGTTAACTAAAAGTTGCATTGAAATCGTCTGTCTTTCGCATCATGGAAGCCTGCCAATGACAACAAAAACTCCCCCATCGCTTGACGAAGAACCTGTCAGATTGAATGTTCCGGTATTTTTCGGCTCGGCGGCGGTGATCCTGCTGCTGGGAACGCTGGTCGTTCTGTTCCCCTCCGCCAGCAAACTGTGGCTGAACGCCGCGCAAAGCTGGGTCGCCGACGTATTCGGCTGGTACTACATGTTATTGATGGTCGCCTGCATGGCATTCGTGTTCTGGCTGGCGCTGTCGCGCTTCGGCCATATTCGCCTCAGCCAGGATGACGAGCCGCCGCAGTTCAGCTATCCCTCGTGGGTGGCGATGCTGTTCTCGTCGGGCATCGGCATTGCGCTGGTGTACTACGGCGCCTATGAGCCGCTGGATCACTTCCTGTCGCCACCGGAAGGCAGCGGCGGCACCGTGCAGGCGGCGCGACAGGCGATGGCGCTGACCTTTTTGCACTGGGGGCTGCACGGCTGGGCGCTGTATGCGCTGATCGCCACCGCGCTGGCCTATTTCGCCTATTGCCGCGGCCTGCCGCTGGCGCTGCGCTCTGCGCTATACCCGATCTTCGGCGAGCGCACCCACGGTTGTGTCGGTCATCTGGTGGACAGCTTCGGCATTCTGGTGACGGTGATCTCGATGGTGACCAACCTGGGGATCGGCGCGCTGCTGGTGAACTCCGGGCTGTTTTATCTGTTCGACATCCCGCAAAGCACCGGCGTGCTGCTGGCGCTGATCGTGGTGATGATGGTGGTGGCCACGCTGGCGGCGGTCACCGGCGTCGAGAAGGGCATCGCCATGCTGTCGAACATCAACGTCGGCTTCCTGTGCCTGCTGCTGCTGTTCGTGTTTTTTGCCGGGCCGACGCTGAACCTGCTGAACGGCATGTTGCAGAACCTCGGCGATTATCTCACCTCGCTGGTCAGCCGCAGCTTCGATATGTATCTGTACGGCAAGGCGCGCCAGTGGCAGGGTGCCTGGACGCTGTTCTACTGGGCCTGGTGGGTGGCGTGGGCGCCGTTCGTCGGGCTGTTCATCGCGCGCATCTCCAAAGGGCGCACCATTCGCGAACTGATTTTCGGCGTGCTGCTGATCCCGCTGGGCTTCACGCTGGCGTGGCTGTCGATCTTCGGCAATACCGCCATCAGTCTGGTGCTGGAAGGCGGGCAGGCGATCCTGGGGCAGGTGGCGCAAAGCGATCCGCCGATGGCGGTGTTCAAGCTGTTCGAATACTTGCCCTATACCCAACTGACCGCCGGCTTTGTGGTGGTGATCAGCTTCGTGCTGTTCTTGACGCCGGTCGATTCCGGCACGCTGATGATAGCCAACCTCTCCTGCCAGGGCGGCTCCGCCCATGATGACGCGCCGGCCTGGCTGCGCGTGTTCTGGGCAGCGGTCACCACGTTGGTATGCGCCGGCTTGCTGTACGCCGGCAGTTTCAGCGCGATGCAGACCGCGGTGGTGCTGTGCGGCCTGCCTTTCTCGGCGGTGATCGTGCTGTACATGATCAGCCTGCGCAAGGATCTGCGCCGTTACGCCATGAAGCCGGCGCTGCCCTGAGGCGGTTTATTCGCCCGCGCGCGGCCGGTGATGCACGTACTCGACAATCGTGCCGTCCGGCAGGCGCGCATTGAAACAGGCGCCGGTGGGCACCTCCACCGGGCCGAAGAAAATCTCGGCGCCGGCGGCCAGCAGCCGCTGGTGGTAGGGATAAATGTCATCGACCAGCAGCGTGCCGACGGTGCTGCGGAAAGGGCGCAACTGCTCTTCCGCCCCTTCCAGGATCAGAAACGGCCCCACCGCCGCCAATACCAGCCGATGTTCGGGAAAATCGAAGCGCATGTCCGCCGTTACGCCGTGCAGCTGCTCGTAAAACGCGATGGCGCGGTCGATTTCGCCTTCGCCAACGTAGACCCGAATCAGCACGCGCGGCTCACGCAGCGATGAAGAGTCGGCGGTTTTGCGCCAGAAACCGGCTTTTGTCAATGCTGTCGTCATATTCATCTCCTTGCTGGTTGCCTGCCGCTTATCATGCCGTTGTTTTCCCATCCGGGGTTGGATCGAGTTGGCATAAGCTAGCCGCGCCGGTAATAACCCGCTACCAGGGCGTTAAGGGGCGGTCTGTTTGTGATTCCTGTCACGGCCTGCGCTTTTATTATCATTCAGCATTGATAATGTCATTGCGTGATTATTGATTAACACAATGGAGTTAATAGTTCTCGTTATAGCCGCTATAAAGCAAACGGATTCAAATAATAAAGAGGACGGGGTAATGCGGCTGATGAAAAGGGAAATACCGTCCATTTATAAGCAGGAGTTAAGTTTTATTTATTAACCTGTTTATAAATCAGCGCGTTTTGGCTTTTTCGATAAAAGTAAAAAGTGCCGTTTAATTTTATTTAAATTATTAAAAACATGATGTTGATTTATTTTCATGTCATTCGCGTTCTGTGAAAAATACCTGAATTGCCTCTCCGTCGCCGTTTTCAACGGCTGTTTGACATGCCCGTAGCTTGAGATAAGTTTATATCATTAACATGTTAATGAGTTGTTATCGTGACCGATGGCCAATATCTCTCTTGGCCGAGCGCTTAACCGACTTATGCCATGGCCGCTCGCCATTTATAAGTTAACTTATGGACCAATGACGCTATGAATAATTCGCCAGGACAGCGCTCGCGATTGAGCGAAGAGAACCGATTGCTGATCATTTTGTTTTTCGTTTTCGGCTGCGTGTTCGTCGATCGTCTGACTATCTCTTTTCTGTTTCCGATGATTGCCGCCGATTTGAAGCTGAGCAACGTGCATCTTGGCACGCTGTCGGCGGTGCTGGCATTGACCTGGGCGCTATCTGGCGCGGGGCTGGGGGCGATTGCCGATCGCTTTAATATCCGCAAACCGATGCTGATCCTGTCGATCCTGGTGTTTTCGCTGTTCTCCGCGCTGTCGGGGCTGGTCAGCGGCTTTGCCATGTTATTGATCTTCCGCGCGCTGATGGGGATCGCCGAAGGGCCGGTGCTGCCGATCGCGCAATCGCTGATGGTGGAAAAATCGCAGCCGCAGCGCCGCGGCTTCAATATGGGGCTGATCCAGGGAGCGGCGCCGGGATTGTTGGGCGGTATTATCGCGCCGCCGCTGATCATCTATCTGGCGCAGAAGTGGGGCTGGAGCATGGCGTTTCACCTGACCGCCGTGCCGGGCATCATTCTGGCGTGGCTGATCTATCGTTATGTGAACGGCAAGAAGGATCCCGCTTTCAGCGCCGCGCCGGCGGCCGACAAGGCGGCGAACAAAGGCGCTTACGGCGAGCTGTTTAAAATCAAGAACGTAGCGCTGTGCATTCTGATCTCCTGCGTGTTCGTCACCTGGTTCATGATCATCATTACCTTCACCCCCAACTTTTTGGTGACCGACCGCGGCTTCAGCGAGGGCACGATGGGCGGCATCATGAGCGCCATCGGCGCCGCCTGGGTGTTTTGGGGCGTGGCGGTGCCGGCGATTTCCGATCGCCTTGGCCGCAAGCCGACGCTGATCTTCTTTTCGCTGCTGGCGGTGTGCTGCCCGCTGTTCCTCAGCTACGTCGATAACCCGTGGCTGCTGGGCGTGCTGGTGTTCCTGTCTTATACCGGCCTTGGCTGCTTCACGCTGTTTATGGCCACCATCCCGTCTGAAACGGTGTCGCCGGCCCGCATCGCGACCGCGTTGGGGCTGGTGATGGGGATTGGCGAGGTGATTGGCGGCTGTCTGGCGCCGTTTATCGCCGGGCTGATCGCCGATCGCTATGGGCTGGTCAGCGTGATGTGGCTGGCGGCTACCGGCGCCGTGTGCGCCGGCGTACTGAGTTGTTTTCTCGATGAAACTGCACCTGCGGTGGTGAGCCGCAGAGCGGTGAAACCGGCGGGCGTCGCCGACGTTTGAGGCGGTTTTCATCCCATTCAATCAAGGAGAGCGAAGATGTCAGCAGAACAATCCGTACTGAATCAGAATGCCGAACCGGACTGGAAGAATTACGACGATTTTGCGCGCGGTATCGACACTAACCGGCTGCCGGGCACCCAGGATTGGCGCGGCAAAACGCTGCAGATCGCTTTTGAAAGCAGCGGGGAAATCACGTTGCGCTTCAGCGCCGATCGGCAGCGGGTGCTGTGGGCCTGGGGCGGGGAGAGCGGCGAGGACGCTTACGAGGAGGTGCAAACCTCCGCCGCGCGCTATTTCTTCAATATTCCGCTGCAGTCGCCGGGCAACGAGTGCCTGACGCTGGTACTCAATCGTGACAGCGGCCGGGCGCTGCTGGTGCGCAGCACGCTGTTGCCGGAACAGACGGTGGAAAAGGGGTCCCGCCTCAAGCAAAGCTTCCATGTCGGCCGGATTGTCGGCGCCACGCCGGGTGGCGTCGCGCCGCATCTGACCCGCGAGCTTATCGGCTATCGCACGCTGAACGTCTACAGCCCCAACCACTATTACGAACATTTCTATGTCAACACTGAGCGCTACGCCTGGCAAAACCTGCGCGGCGAACAATTCGGTCACGGCGACATGGACTACGCCACCTACTACAAGTTTGAGGACGAGATGTTCCTGTTCACCTTCCGGGAAAAGATCATCCCGGTGTGCTCGGTGTTCTTCTTCGACTTTATTTCCGGGCGCTGCACCGGCACCTTCCTCGGGCTGGACGCCGCCGGCCGGGTGTTGGTGTCACCGGCCGGGGCCTTCATCAGCAAGATGAGCTATAACGCCTACCCGGAAGGCGTGCAGCCGCTTTGATTCAGGCGTTTCTGACCAGCGATCCGGCGTTGATTTCCGCAATGGTTTTCGCGCCGGTGAGCGTCATGGCGACGCGCATTTCCTTGTCGATCAGATCCAGCAAGTTAGCCACCCCGGCTTCGCCGGCCGCCGCCAGCGCATAGACGAAGGCGCGCCCCAGCAGCACGCTGTCGGCGCCCAGCGCGATCATGCGCACTACGTCCAGGCCGCTGCGGATGCCGGAGTCGGCCAGCAGGGTAATGTCGCCTTTCACCGCGTCGGCGATCGCCGGCATGGCGCGCGCGGTCGACAGCACGCCGTCCAGCTGGCGGCCACCGTGGTTGGAGACGATGATGCCGTCGGCGCCGAAGCGCACCGCGTCTTTGGCGTCTTCCGGATCGAGAATGCCTTTGATGATCATCGGGCCGTCCCAGAATTCACGGATCCACTCCAGATCTTTCCAGGAAATCGACGGATCGAAGTTGGCACCCAGCCAGCCGATGTAGTCTTCCAGGCTGGTCGGTTTACCGCGGTAGGCCGAGACGTTGCCCAGATCGTGCGGCTTGCCGAGCAGGCCGACATCCCAGGCCCACTGCGGATGCGCAAACGCCTGCAGCACGCGGCGCAGGGCGGCATTAGGGCCGCTCATCCCCGAGTGGGCGTCGCGGTAACGGGCGCCGGGCACCGGCATGTCGACGGTGAACACCAGCGTTTTCACGCCGGCGGCCTTGGCGCGCTCCAGCGCATTGCGCATAAAGCCGCGATCTTTCAGCACGTAGAGCTGGAACCACATCGGCCGATCGATCGCCGGCGCCACCTCTTCGATCGGGCAGACCGACACGGTGGACAGCGTGAACGGAATGCCTTTTTTAGCCGCGGCGCGCGCGGCCTGTACTTCGCCGCGGCGGGCGTACATGCCGGTCAACCCTACCGGCCCCAGCGCCACCGGCATCGCCAGCTGCTCGCCGAACAGCGTGGTCTGTAGGCTGAGTTCGGACATATTGCGCAGCACGCGCTGGCGCAGGGCAATATCGGCCAGATCCGCGGTATTGCGCTTCAGCGTATGCTCCGCGTAGGCCCCGCCGTCGATGTAGTGAAACAGAAACGGCGGCAGTTTGGCCTGGGCGGCGGCCCGGTAGTCGGTTGACGCGGAGATGATCATAGTGTTTACCTTCTTGTCTTGCTTGCGATAACGAGTGGTCAGTCAGAGCGTGAGGATCGCCGCCATACCGGCCGCAATCCCGCCGTACGCCAGCATCGGCAGTACGGTCTTTCTGATGATTTTGCCTTCGGCGTTGCCGATCCCGAGGATCGAACAGACGGCGATAATGTTGTTCAGGCACACCATGTTGCCCATGGCGCCGCCGACGGACTGCAAGGCCAGCGTCAGGTTGACGTCAAGGCCGCTGCTCTGGGCGATCGATTGCTGAATGCCGCCGAAGGTCAGGTTCGAAACGGTATTGGAACCGGAGAAGAACGATCCCAGCGCGCCGAGGAACGAAGAGAACAGCAGCCAGCTCTCGCCGGTCAGCGCCGCCAGCGCTTTACCGATCAGGATCACCGGCGCGTTGTCGCCGCCCTGCATCATTAGATTGACCATCACCAGCGCGCCGAACAGGGCGATAAAGGGCTGCGTGATACGCCCGCCGGTTTCGCTGAACATTTGCCGCACCTGGCCGCCATTCAGACGGAACAGCGGAATGCACAGCAGCACCACCAGCAGGAACGGGATCAGCGCCGGGACATACAGCGTTTTGTAGCCGGCGGCGGCGGAGGTGCCCAGCACCTGCTGCAGTTCGACGATCAGCGCCCGGCTGATGCGCAGCTCCCCGAGCCAGCCGAGGTTTTCCTGCCACAGCAGCGCGGTGTTGTTGAGCAAGGCTTTAAGGCCCAGCTGGTGGACGCGCGTCACTATCAGGATAGCAATCAGCAGCAGGGTTGGGGTCATGGCCTTGACCACCTGCATGAACGGCACCGCCTGCCCGGCGCTCTGCGGTTTGTCGCTGCGGGCGAGGCCGATGCCGCAGCGTGCCAGCAGCACCGACAGTGCCAGGCCGATGGCGCCGCCGACCAGCGCCGGGAATTCATAGTTCACCTGAGCCAGCAGCAGATAGGGCAGGGTGCAGCTCAGCACGCTGAGCAGGATAAACGGCAGGTTGCGGCGGATATCCTGCCAGGAAACGATAAAGCGCAGCGCCAGCAGAGGAATGACGAAGCCGGCGACAAAATGGATCAGCGCGGTCTGCCGGCCGATCTCCAGCAGGCTGGCGTCCGACAGGCCGAGGTTGGCAAAGCCGAACCAGGTGGGGGTGCCCACGGCGCCGAAGGAGACCGGCACCGAGTTCATCACCAGCGTCAGCAGGGCGACGCGCAGCGGGTTGAAGCCCAGCCCGACCAGAATCGGCGCGGCGATGGCGGCCGGGGTGCCGAAGCCGCTGGCGCCCTCAATCATAAAGGCGAAGGCCCAGCCGATAATCATCAGCTGGGCCACGGGATTGGGGCTGATGGTTTCCAGCCAGCGGCGCACCACGTTCTCCGCGCCGCTTACCTGCATCAGTTTGTTGAGCAGGATGGCGCCGGCGATGATGGTGATCGGCGTCAGCGTCGATACCAGCGCGGTGATGATATTGGCATGCAGCAGCCGCAGCGAGGCATCGAACCACAGGAGCTGTACGGCGTAGACCACGGCGGCCGTCAGCGGCAGGGCGAGATAAGAGGGCACGCCATTCCTTTTGGTCATCATCCAAATCAGCAGGACGATGGGCGCAATACTGAAAAACAGGGGCATAAGATCCTCAGGGTTATTATTTTTATGGGCAGAGATATGTAGCTGAAAGGTTAATTAGCGCAACATTTTCATTCTAATCACAACGTCGACGACGATGCCATGCGGTATTTTTTTAACATCGGCGAACGGCACCGGCGGTGGGAAATTGGCCGGTAGAAGGGGGTGAATTAACTGCTTAAAAATCAGATTGATAGAAAGTATTATTGTGTGATGAATGCGTGGGCTCACATTAATTAAGCGGTAATGTTCAATAGATTATGTCCAAAAATGCGGTAATCCCCGCGGCTTTTTGCGGCCGCGGGGAAATAATCAGAGCAGGGAACTCAAAAATAGTGGCTGATATTTTGGTAGGAACCGATGATATGTTCGATCAGCAGACGGGTTTTTAACGGCAGATTGCGGGTGTAAGGATAGACGGCGTAAATGCCCAATACTTTGCCGCAGTGGCCGGCCAAGATCTCGGTCAGCTTGCCGTCCTGCAAATCTTCATACACCATGCAGCGCGGCACCATGGCGATACCGTGGCCGCCGATCACCGCTTTGCGGATCGCTCGCGCATTGTTGGCCGACAGGTTGCCGTTAACCTGCAGCTCGTAGATTTCGTTGCGTCCCGGTCGTTTCATCAGCCAGTTGGCGGTGCCGCTCTCCTGGTAGGTGTAGGTCAGGCAGTTGTGGCCAAGCAGGTCTTCGGCGCTACGCGGTTCCGGGTGGCTTTCCAGGTACCCCGGCGAGCAGACGATCACCCAGCGGGAATCGAAGATCGGCCGGGCAATCAGGCTCGAATCCGGCATGGTGCCGGTGCGGATCGCCAGATCGATACCTTCTTCCACCAGATCGGCAAAGCGGTTTTCCAGCCGCATCTCGACTTTCAGGCTGGGATGCAGAGCGCAAAATTCCGCCACGCTCTCGCTCAGCAGCAGCTCGCCCGAAATGGTCGGCACCGACATGCGAATGGTGCCGGTCAACTCTTCGCTCTTTTCGCTGACGGCGTACAGCGCCTCCTGCACTTTGGCGCCAATCTCTTTGGCCTGCTGGTAGAGCGCCTGGCCGCTTTCGGTCAGCGTCAGGCTGCGCGTGGTGCGGTACAACAGCCGGGCGCCCAGCGATTTTTCCAGCCGCCCGATGCGTTTACTGACCACCGAGCTGGTGATGCCGGCGCTCTCCGCGGCCTTGCTGAACGAGCCGCAGTCGACGATCAGGGCGAACAGAATCAGGTCGTTGGCGTATTCGTGGGTGGCGAGCATGGGCATCCTGTAGAGTGAGAGTCCTTTTGTCCCAGTGTAAATCCGGCGCGCCAGGAAGCAATCTTTTCAGCGTGTCGCACGTCGTCACCAACTGGTCGGATCTGAATTTTTCTTATTTGTTTTTTCATTTTACTGAGAATTATCCTTTTTTATTTTTCTTGCTGTAACCGGTTTTAGTCTACTTTTCTTGTTTTTAGTCTTATTTAAATTGGAATAGTCCTGTAATCGAGCGTTACTTATTCGATTAACTTTAACTTGCAGTGTAAATAATTGTATTGATCTGCTCGTTTGGGATGGCTATGCTTTTTCCCGAAGCGCTCTCATTGTTATTGGTTAAATAGTTTTGAAATGTATTGAAGGATTGCTCTGTCTGCCGACAGGGTAATGGGTAGTGTGTTTATGTTTTAATATAAATAAGGATATTGTAATGAAAAAAATCAATCTGTCAGAAGCGGAAAACATCGTCGGCGGTACTTTTGTTTGTACCAAGGAATTTGCCTGGGTGGGCAGCGGCAATAACCGCACCTGCCAGCTGGTCACCACCTGTGCCGATAAGTTTGGCGGTGTGAGAAAGACTTATCACCCGGCGCCGGTAGCAAGCTGCCCGTCTAACCCAACCACGCCAAGCTGATGCGGGTTGACCCCCTGCATTTAGATTAGCGGTGGGCAGGCGGGCAGCGTTCGCGCTGTCCCGCCTGATACCGGCGAAAAAGTCGTCTTACGTTCTCATTATTTACGGCATTAACTCTTTTTCATGTATTCACTCTGCCGGGTGAATATTAATATATGCGCAGGATGCGTCCGTTATGTATAAACGTCCCTTGCTTTTTATCGGCTACACGCTCGTTATTATTTTTGCCTCTTCTTTTTTGACCGCATTTTATTTTCAACATTACGTCATGCAACCGGCGGAGGCGGAAAGCCTGAGTTTTATCTCCCCGGAAAAAATCGAACAAAGCCCGTTGCAAGACGATAATACCATTGTCGAAGTCTTCTCTTACGCCTGCCACTATTGTGAAGTCAACGAAAGCGGCGTGGCAGAGCTGGAAAAACGTTTGCCGGCGGGCGCCAAATTGGTGCGCTTGCACCTCAGCGACGACAGTCAAGCCGGCATGGCGGCCTTTGCGCCCCTGTTCGCCACGCTGACGATCATGGGGATCGAAGCACAGCATCGCCCCGCCGCTTATCGCGCCATTATCAAAGAAAACCTCAACCTGGCGGACGACAAGCAGCTCAGCGCCTGGCTGACGGCCAACGGTATCGATGAGGCTGCCTATCGGCAGGCCAGAGAGTCAGAGCGGGTCAAGGCGTTGTTGGCGCATATGACGGCGGTAAGCCGCTATTACCAGATCAACGCGACCCCCAGTTTTATCGTCAATCGCAAATGGCTGGCGCTGCAAGATCGCGAGTTTTCCGCTTTCAGCCGGCAGCTGCTGTCGCTGTTGCAGCACGATAAACCGCTGGCCCCCTGATGCGCCTGCTCGCGGTTCGAGGGTATTTGGCCTGGCGCAACGGCCTGGACGCGATGGCCCGCTTATCGGCTGCCGGTGCCGGGATGGGCAACCGCCTGACGTGTGCCCTGCTGCGGCGCGTGGACTATCGCCTGTGGCTGGCGGTGCGCCGGCGGTTGAGGGGAAGCAGGCCGCAGCGCCGCTTTCGCCACCGGCATGCGGTAGCGCTGGCGAACCGCCAAAGCCTGTTGGGTGAAGGCAAGCTGGACTTCGCCTGGCTGATGCAGCGGCGGCAGTGGCTGGACATGGCGGCGGTCTCTGCCCGCAATGCGGCGTTGATGAGCCATTTGGCGCACTGTTCCGCGCAGCTTGATCAGGTCGTGGAACCGCTGCATCGCGCGAGCGTGCCGGTGCTGCTGGCGCCGATGCATACGGTCTCCGACGTGTTGGCGACGCTGGTCGGCGCGGGCGTTTATCCCGGGCGGGCCACGGTGATCGTTTCCGGCGATGTGCAGGCGTTTGCGCGGCGATCGCCGGAAGACGAATGGCGGCAGCGGCTCGACTATTGCTCGATTCACGACGATCCGCGGCACATCGCCGGCACCCTGTCGCAGGCGATGCTGGAAGCGGCGGAACATCGGCGCAACATCATCCTCTTCCCCGACATCACGCCGGATTACACCCTGCACAGCAATCAGGATGTGGCGGCCAAACTGGCCTGTCATTTGTTCGGCCGGCCGGCGCATTTGCACAGCGGCATCGTTCGGCTGTCCCGGGCGTTGCGGGCTCAGGTGGTGTTCTATTCGCTTTATTTCGATCGCGGCATCCGCATTCACATTGAAGAGCCGGTCGCCGCAGATCGGGTCGGCCGCGCCATGCCGGCGATCGTCGAGCGAACCCTCCGGCGGCATGCGGATGATTGGTTGCTATGGCATTCGCACTCTTTATTTTTTATTAACGAATAAGTCAGGGATATCACAACGTATGGAAAACACCCTTCCTACGCCGGTCTTGCAGAGCGAAATCAATGAGTGCGGGCTGGCCTGCATCGCTATGCTGGCGGAAACTCAGGGCATTCGCGCACCGTTGACGGAGCTGCGGGAGCGTTATCCCGCTTCGCAGCACGGCACTTCGCTGGCGACGCTGTGCGCCATTTTGGGAGAGCTGGCGCTACCGGCTTATCCGGTGGCGTTCGAGCACCGGGATCTGGCGGCGCTGCCGTTACCGGCCATTTTGCATTACGGCGCGGGCCACTATGTGTTATTGGCGTATCGCCAGGGGGGGTACGTATGCGTAATGAACCCGGCGTTGGGGCAGCAGTTGCTGCCGTATGCCGCCCTGAAAGCGGAAATCAGCGGTTATGCGTTGGTGCTGGATCGCGATGATTTGCCAGCCACCGTCCCGGCCCGGCGCAGCCACCGCCGCAGCGCTTTCGCCAGCTTAAGCCTGAAGGATACCGCCGGCATCGCCGGCATCTATCGCCTGGCGGCGATGACGTTTTTTATCTCACTGACGCTGTTCATCATGCCGATGATGGTCGCCAGCGCGATCAATCAGGTGTTCGCCATGGCCGGCGAGGTCGCGTTCCCCTACGCCTATTATCTGCTGGCGTTTGTGGCGTCCACGGCGTTGGCGCTGATTGCGCGCACCCTCACCGAACGCTTCATCAAAAATTTCGTGTTGTTGCACGGCGCCGCCGGTTTTTCTCGCCTGCTGGAAAACTCACTCAATTTCTTCAGCAAGCGCGCCCCCGGCGAGATCTTCAGCCGTTTCACCAGCTGGCAGATGGCCGCCGGCCAGAAAATCGAACTGGACAACGGCCTGCGCACCGACTGGATCATCGGCGCTATCGCGCTGGCGGTGATGTGCTACCTGAGCCCGATGCTGGCGCTGGTGCCGGTTGTCGGTGTGCTGCTGATGGGGGCGGTCAGCGTATGGGCCATCTACCGCGATCGGCATTACACCCAGCAGCTGCAGGTGCGAGGCGCGGTGCAAAATGACTTCATCCTGGAAACCATCCAGGGGTTTTCGACCATCAAATCAGCCGGCTTGGCCGGCCAGCGGCAGGAAGGGTTCGCCGAACATGCCCGCTCGCTGTTCAATTGCCTGCAGCAGCAAAAGATCTATGAACAGATAAAAGGCAGTATTTACCAGCTGATCGGCAGTCTGGAGATGGTGTTGTTCATGCTGCTGGCGTTGCCGCTGCTCAAGGAGGGCGAACTCAGTCTGGGGGCATTCTTCGCCTACAGCTTTCTGCGCGAAATCTTTACTTCGTACAGCAGCAAGATCTTTTTTGCCGTTTTGCAGAAAAACCAGCTGCACGTCATCGATGAACGCGCGCGGGATCTGTTTCCTGCGGTATCCGCTCGGGCCCAGTCTGCGGACGAAAGCGTGAGCCATTTTGACGCGCGGTTGGCGTATCGGGGGGTGGCCTTCGCTTACGACGCTGGTCAACCGGTGTTGCGCGATTTGTCGCTGACGCTGGAGCGTGGCGAGTGCATCGCCATTTGCGGCGGTTCCGGCGCGGGCAAGAGCACGTTGCTGAAGGTGCTCGCCTGCCTGCTGACGCCGCAGCAGGGGGAGCTGACGCTGGATGGGCGCGTACTGGCAAGTGCCGCCGCGCAGCGGCTGTTCTTCCTGCAAAGCCAGGAGGACATTCTGTTCAACGCCTCGGTGTTGCAGAACATCACGCTGTTCGCGCCGTCGGCGCCGGGCCAGCAACGGCAGGTGGAACAGGCGTTGCGCAGTTTGGGGCTGGCGGACGCGGTGGCGCAGCTGCCGGGGGGCGTGAACGCCCTGGTGCGGGAGAGCCATGTCGGGCTATCGCTGGGGCAGCGGCAGCGTCTGTTGCTGGCGCGCGCCATGTACAGCCGTTGCCCGGTGTTGGTGCTGGACGAACCGACGGCGAATCTGGATGAAAAGACTGCGGCGGCGGTGATGTCGGCCCTGGTGGCGCATTGCCGTGAAAACCGTAAAACCCTGGTGACGGTCACCCATAATCCGCGGCTGTTGCCGTTATTCGATCGGGTCTTGCGCATGTCGCAGGGGCGGCTGGTGCCTGAATCCACCGACGACGCCAGGATGAATGATTGTGCAGAGGTGGAGTGAGGTGCCCGGAAAGAGACGCTGGCGGCGAGTGGTGTTGGCGATGGTCGTTTTGGCGGCGGTGGTTGGCGGGCTGTCGTTGCAGAATCGGCCCCCTGACACGCAACCACCGCAAACGGCGCGCGTCGAGCGCGGGGACATCGAAAAAAGCGTGTTGGCGACCGGGATTCTGAAACCGCTTCGGCAGGTGAACGTGGGCGCGCAGGTCAACGGGCAGTTGAAAAAACTGTATGTCAAACAGGGTGACAGGGTGATCCAGGGGCAGCTGTTGGCCGAGATCGATCCGACGCTGCAGCTTAACGAGCTGCGCAAGTCACAGGCTGAATTACGCAGCGCACAGGCACAGAAACTGGCGAGCCAGGCGCAGCTGAAGCAGTACCAGCTGGAGCTGAAGCGGCAAAGAGCGCTGGCGCGAGACCGCGCCGGCGTGGCCAGCGATTTGGAAAAAGCGCAGGCGCAGCACGACGCGCAACTGGCGCAGTTGAAAGTGAACGAGTCGCAGATCGTCCAGGCCGAAGTGGCGCAGGAAACCGCCAGGGCCAATCTGGCTTTTACCCGTATTACCGCCCCTATCGACGGCGAGGTGCTGGGCATTGTCACCCAGGAAGGGCAAACCATCGTCTCGTCGCAAAGCGCGCCGACCATTTTGGTGATGGCAGACGTGGATACGATGATGGTGCATACCCGCATATCGGAAAATGACATCTTGCAGGTGAAGACGGGGCAGCCGCTGTGGTTTTACGTCGCCGCCGATCCCAGCCGCCGCTATGAGGGAGCGATGGGCGCGATACAGCAGGCGCCGGCGGAGGCGCTGGAAACCGACCCGCTGGGCAGGAATTCAAGCCAGCAAACGGCGGCGGTGTATTACAACGGCGTGTTTGCCGTTGCCAACGGCGAGCGTCGATTGCGCACCTCGATGACGGCGCAGGTATTCATCATGACCGAACGCGCACAGGGGGTGGTGCGGGTACCGATGGCTGCGCTGGGCGCGGCATTGGATGAAGGAAGCTATCAGGTCAAGGTACTGGAAGGCGGGCAAACGGTGGTGCGCCGCGTGCGTATCGGTACCCGCGATCGCCGCTATGCCGAAGTGTTGGAAGGGCTGAACGCAGGAGAGCAGGTGCTGCTGGAGCAACAGCCTGATGTGGAGGAGGGCGCTGATGTCAGTTAATACCGCTCCCATCATTGCGTTGGATAACGTCTCGCGCGAGTTTCAGGCGGGGGAGCAGAAAATTGCGGTCCTCAAGCGCATTTCCCTGAGCATTCAACGGGGGGAAATGGTCGCTATCGTCGGCGCCTCCGGTTCCGGGAAATCGACGTTGATGAACATCATCGGCTGTCTGGACAAACCTTCTCAGGGCGACGTGCACATCAACGGGGTGGCTATTGGGCAAGCCGACGCCGATCGCCTGGCGCAGCTTCGCAGCCGGCATATCGGCTTTATCTTCCAGCGCTATCACCTGATGCCCTATCTGACCGCCGGTGAGAATGTGGCGATCCCGGCGTTGTATACCGCCATGCCGGCCGCCGAACGCCGCCTGCGGGCAGCGCATTTGCTGGCCCGGCTCGGGTTGGCGCAGCGCGGCGGTCATCGTCCGGCGCAGCTTTCCGGTGGGCAACAGCAGCGGGTCAGTATTGCTCGAGCCCTGATGAACGGCGCGGAAATTATTTTGGCCGACGAACCGACAGGTGCGCTGGATAGCGCCAGCGGTCAGGCGTTAATGACCATTTTGCACGAGCTGAACGCTATCGGGCATACCGTCGTCATCGTGACACACGATCGGCGGATCGCCGAACAGGCGCGGCGGATCATTGAGATCGGCGACGGCGAGATCGTGGCGGATCGTCGCCATGAAGCCTCCCGACATCTTTCTACGTTCGAACGACCGCTGGCGGCGCCGCTGAAACGCATGGCGCCGGGCGCGGCGTTGAAAGAGGCCGTCGGCATGGCCTGGCGGGCATTGCTGGGGCACCGGGTCCGGGCATTGCTATCGATGCTCGGCATCATTATCGGCATTGCGGCGGTGGTCTCCGCCATCGCCATCGGAGAAGGCACGCGGCGTAATATTCTCAAGGAAATCAGCCAGCTTGGCACCAGCACGCTGGAGATTCGCCCAGGCCTCGGGTGGGAGAAACCGCGGCCCGACCTTGCGCGCTCGCTGAGCGAGCGGGATGCCGCATTATTGGCTGCGCTGCCTTACGTCGACAGCGTTTCGCCGGTGATCGGCACCCAACTGCTGGCCGTTCGCGAAGGCAAACAGGTGCCGCTTGCCGTGATGGGCGTCGGCGAAGGGTATTTCCGCACGCAGGGCATTCGCCTGCTTTCCGGCGGCCTGTTTACCGCGCAGGATCTGAGTGAGCGCGCACCGGTAGCGGTGATTGATCCCTTGCTGAAACAGGCGCTGTTTGCTTCCCGGCAAGACCCTATAGGCGCGGTATTGCTGATCGCGGGCGTGCCTTATCGGGTGATCGGCGTCGCGCAGCGCCGCGGCGCTCAATACGCCGGCTCTCAGCCGCTTGCCTGGCTGCCCCATACCTCCCTCACCGGCCGCATCGCCGGCGATATGCCGCTGGAATCCATTGTAATGCGAGTGAATGAAAAACTGACGCTGGAAGAGGCAGGACGGGATGCGACCCGGCGTTTGATCGTAGAACACGGGCGGCGTGATTTCTTCACGTTGACCGACGATCAGCTGACGCAATCCATTCAGCGCGCCTCAGGCTCCATGCAACTGTTGATTACCGCGATTGCCGCCATCTCGCTGCTGGTGGGCGGTGTGGGGGTGATGAACATCATGCTGGTCTCGGTGACGGAACGGACCCATGAGATCGGTATTCGAATGGCGGTGGGCGCCGCCGAGAAGGACATTATGCGGCAGTTTTTGATTGAGGCGGTGGTGATCTGCAGCCTGGGAGGCGTGTTGGGGATCGCCTGCGCCGCGCTGGTCAAAGGGGTTCTGAGCGGATTGGCGCCGCAGGTGACGATGATCTTTACCTGGCCGCCGTTGCTCCTGGCCTGCGGATTTTCGGCGTTGATCGGTGTCGGGTTCGGGTTCTTTCCGGCTCGCACCGCCGCGCGCCTGCAGCCGGTGGAGGCGCTGGCGCGAGAATGAGCCGACTTTGGGTTTACGGGCTGGTGATGCTGTCGCTGAGCGCCTGCGGAGGGCGGCCGATCGACGCCACGGCGCCACCGTCGTTGCCGCCGCAGTGGCGCGTGGTCGATGAGCGTTCCGGTTCGCTGCGGGCGGGCGTCGCCTGGTGGGAAAACTTCAATGATCCGCAACTCTCCTCGCTGATCGATGGCGTGCTGATCGCGAATCAGGATTTGGCGCTGGCCGGATTGCAGTGGCGCGAGGCCATGTTGGAGGCCGGATTAACGGAGGGCAACTTGACGCCGGATTTCACCGCCAGCCTGAGCGGCCGCAATACCCGAGCGTTGCGGGGCGCGTCTACGCCGCAGGAAAGCTACCGTGCAGGGCTTTCTCTGAGCTATGAACTGGATTTATGGGGCAAGCTGGCGCGCATTCGCGAACAGGCCGAATGGCTGGCCGTCGCCTCGGAGTTGGACCGGCGCAATACCGCGTTGACCTTGATCGGTGCTACCGCGCGCGGGTACTGGCAGATTGCCGACTTGAATCAGCAAGTCCTCCATCAGCAACAGGCGCTGACGATCGCGCGTGAAACTTTGCGGCTGGTGGCGGCACGTCACACCGCCGGCGACGTTGGCCGATTCGAGCTGTTGCAGGCGGAGCAAAGCTTGTTGGCGCGAGAGAATCAGCTGCATGAGCTGGAGCGGCAGCGGGAAGATGCGCGTAACTCGTTGGCACTGTTGTTCGGGCGATCGCCGCTGCTGCGCTATAGCGAACGGCGTTCGTTGCCGCTTGACGAGGTGGCTGTCGCGCAGCGTCAGCCGGCGTGGGTGATTGCGCGCCGGCCGGATGTTCAGGCAGCAGAACGCCGTCTGAGAGCGGCGCTGGCCGGTGCCGAGGCGGCAAGATTGAGTTTTTATCCGGCGCTGAGCCTGGAGGCCGGGTTGGATGCCGGCAGCGGACTTTTCCGCCAGTGGTTCAGTGAACCTTCGCGCTCGCTGGGCGCCACGTTGACGCTGCCGTTTATCGAATGGCGCAAGATGCGCTTGTCCAGCGACAAAGCGGCGTTGCAGGCGCAGCGGGCGGAGATTCAATTTCGCGATGCGGTCTACCGTGCGCTGGCCGATGTGGACAACGCCATGCGACAACGCCTGGAAGCACAGCGGCAAATCGGCAATCAGCGGTGGCATCTGGCGATGAGCCGACAAGCCGTGGCGTTGGCGCGACATCAATATCAGGCTGGTTCCGTTGCGCTGCAAACGCTGCTGGATGCGCAAGAGGCGGTGTTGGCCAGCGAGAATTCGCTGTCGGCACTGCAATTCCGCTATCTGAACGCCACGATGCAACTCTGGCTGGCGTTGGGCGGCAACGAGGCTTTCGCATCCGGGCAAGGAGAATAAGCATGGAGAAAACAAGACGCGTAGTGGTTACCGGTTACGGTGCCGTCACCGCGCTGGGGGGCAACGCGCAGCAAAGCTGGCAGGCTATCATGGCCAGCCGTCTGGCCTATCGTTATCACGATAAATCGGCGGCGGGGATCCACGCGCGCTTTTTTGCTTTGCTGGAGGCCGAACCGCCGTTGGAGGGCGTTGCCGCACGGGTAAGCCGCCGCTTGCCCAGATTCGCCAGACTGGCGCTTGCCGCCGCCGCGGAGGCGATCGAAATGGCGTTTTCATCCAGTTTTGTGGGGCCCGCGCACTTTTATTCGTCGTTGGAGTGCGGAGCGATTATCGGCAGTGGCTGGGGCGGCCAGGATGAGATCATGCAAAACAATGCGGACTATCTGCAATCCGGATTGGGGCAGCTGTTTGGCTGTTTTCACGCGATGCCCAATATCGCGACCGCCATATGCGGCCAGCATTGGTTGCTACGGGGCTATCAAGGCTCGCCGGCGGCGGCCTGCGCGACCGGCGGCATCGCGATTGGCGATGCGTTTGAGGTGATACGCTGCGGCCGCGCTTCAATGATGCTGGCCGGCGCCTCGGAGTCGCTGCGCGGCAACGGCGCGATCTGGAATATGGATGCGTTGCGTTTGTTGAGCCGGGAGCAAAAGGATATCACCAAAGCCAGTTGCCCGTTTAGCCGGGAACGCAACGGTTTCGTCCTGGCGGAAGGGGCCGCCGTATTATGCCTTGAGGAACGGGAAGCGGCTTTAGCGCGCGGTGCGACGATTTTGGGCGAAATCAAAGGATACGGCAACTTTTCAGACGCTTTTGATCTTACCGCGCCGTCGAAGGATCCTCAGGCCAAGGTGAAAACCCTACGACGGGCCTTGGAGCAGGCGGGGCTCGGCAGCCATGAAATCGACTATATCAATGCGCATGGCACGTCTACGTTGCAAAACGACGTGAACGAAACCGAGGTGATCAAGGCGGCGCTGGGGCGTGATGCCTATCGCACACCGATTTCCAGCACGAAATCTTATACCGGGCACCTGCTTGGCGCATCCGGCAGCTTTGAGGCGATCGTCTGCCTGCAAGCGTTACAGCAGCAAATGATGCCGGCGACCTGCCATTTGCACGAAGCCGATCCCGCATGCGATCTCGATTATATTCGCGAAGGACATCGGCATGGTCGTCTGCGTAATGTCATGAGCCTCAGTTTCGGTTTCGGCGGCGCCAATGCGGCGCTGGTATTTGGCAATCACTATGAATAACGGTAGAACGCATGGAAAAATATCATCGGTTATATGAGACGATTTGCGGCATGTTGCATGAAGCCCGAGGGCTGGAGAGAACGCTGCTGTCGGCGGATATGCCGCTACAGCAGCTTGGGCTGGACAGCCTGGATTATATGGAGCTGATGTTGTTGGTTCGGCGAGAATTCGGCATTACGCTCACTGCGGAAATGCTTATCGAGCATCCTGAATTGACCCTCGGCGAATTGTGCCACCTGATAACCCGTCAATAATTTCATCCCCCAGGCGATCGCTTGCTAGGGTCAGGCCTGGGTTTTTTTCTGTTGTGACTTCCATTTCATCCTTCCCGCTTCCTGCTTCACTCTGTTATCGATATCCATAAATATTAATGCTTATCCGTCAGGTTAATATGGCCAGTGGTGGTGTTTTTTTATTCGATTTTTGGCGGCGTTATGAATGACGAGCGTTAATGACGTGGCGATATTTTTTAGGAATATTCTTTGTTTTGCCGGTTAATTTATCAATCTCACTCTACATCGCGCTTGTAAGTGATAATGCAAGCTAAAGAAAATAGCGGCAGTGCGGCCTCATTATTTATGATACGGCCGGAAAGCTGCGCAGATTATTCACGATAGCGATTCTCAGGGGCGATTGATGGCCGCGAGAATAACGGTTGTCGCGCTGTTCGCATTCGGCAAATCCGTTATACTCCGCGCTGGATGCAGGAACCTATCCATATGTCAGGGGCTGCCCTGAGTGTCCATTGTGGTGATGTAAAAGGAAAATGACAGCCACATTTTTCCTATCAAAGTAATGAGGTTGTATGTCTAATCGTAAACATCTGACGCCTTCTGAAGTGGAGAGACTGCTTGAGGTCACGCTGCATGGAAAGAATCCAGAACGCGATTATTGTTTGATTTATATGTGTTTTATTCATGGGTGCCGCGCCAGTGAAATAGGGGGATGGCGTTTGTCGGATATCGATCTGGAAGGCGGTAATATCTATGTGCATCGGTTGAAAAATGGTTTTTCCACCGTGCATCCGCTTTATCTGCGCGAAAGACAATGTTTGCGGCGCTGGTTGGATAAACGTCAGCGGCACCGCTGGGCAGATCAGGAGTGGCTGTTTCTTTCCAATCGCGGCGGCCGCCTGTCGCGTCAACGTATTTACGGGTTGATTCGCCATTACAGCAAGGTGGCTAAATTGGAGGTCAATGCGCACCCGCACATGCTGCGGCATGGCTGCGGATTTGCATTGGCGGATCGCGGTGTCGACACCCGTTTAATTCAGGATTACCTCGGGCACCGAAATATCCAGAATACGGTGATTTATACCGCCAGCAATGCGCAGCGCTTCAAGGAAATTTGGTAAGTGTGATTTAAGTTAATAACGTTAAGGAGTCACTTTGAACTAAACTGAAACATACTGTAAGGACGCGTAAAAACAATGTCAATATTCCCATGCCTTCTTTCCAGGATAAAGATAAATATCATTTAAAAACAATGTGTTGTGTTTTTTGTGCATGCCGTGTCATCCCTGGAAATCTAAGTAAAATCCTACTCAAAACCCCACGATTTTAAATCACTGCGTTATCACCTCGGTTTTTTAGTCTGATTTATCAGTTATTCATCAATTGGTTGGTTTTAAATTCCGACAAATGTCTGTTTATTGGTTTAAAAATCCAAAGGAGTCACTTTAGTTCAAAATGAATCGTTTGGGTGAATAAGCCAGAATCCATCAATCAACTTGGCTTAAGACGTTTCCCATTCATGGAACTAAATAAAAGGAATGACATTAAGGATATGTCGGAAATAAACCCATGCACATTTTGCATAATTTTAAGGAAAGTAGGATGAAAAAGAATCTGTTGGCTGTAGCTATATTGACCGCGTCCGCATTTACCACTTCTGCATTTGCCGCCGACGGCGCGCTGAATATTACTGGCACCATCACCGATCAGTCTTGCACCGTCGATGCGGATTCCAAAAACAAGCAGGTCGCTCTGGGCAAGATCGCCAAAGATGCGTTCACCCTGTCCAAAACCGCCGGTGCCAAGGCGTTCAATCTGGTGCTGAAAAATTGCCCGGCCACCGTCACCGGCGCCACCGTGCGTTTTGACGGCACTCAGGTGCAGGGGCAGTCCGGGCTGCTGCAACTGACCGGCGCCGGCACCGCCGGGGTCGCGGGCGGCATTGGCGTGCAACTGCTGGACGACGGCAGCAACGTGTTAAATATCGGCAACGATTCCCGCGTCTATACCCTGGCCGAGAACAAAGACAACGTTCTGGGCTTTGTTGCGCGCTATTTCGCTTATGACAACGTTTCCGTCGGTAGCGCCAACGCTACGGCCAACTTCACCATCGTTTATCAGTAAGGCCATGCCGTTACGGCGGCGGAACAGTTAGAAAAATGAGCCAGAGAGCGTGTTCTCTGGCTCTTATTCATCGGTGATGGAAACGGGAAGAAAGAGAATGAAAGCGGGATACTTTGTGCTGACGGCGGCGTTGCTGATGACGCTTTGGACTCCGGTACGGGCCGGTGTAGTAGTGGGGGGAACGCGCCTGATCTACGACGGCGGCAAAAAAGAGTCTGCTCTGAATATCAGTAATCCGGATGCGATGCCTTATCTGATCCAATCCTGGGTCGATGCGCAAGAAGGCGATAGCGCGAAAGCGCCTTTTATCATTACACCGCCGCTATTTCGCTTGGATGGCGGCCAAAATAACCTGCTGCGCGTGGTACGTGCGGGCGGCAATTTACCGACGGACAGAGAGTCGCTGTATTGGCTGAATGTGAAGGCGATCCCCTCGGTGGAAAAGAAAGAAAATACCCTGCAAATCGCCATCAAGACCCGTATCAAGTTGATTTACCGCCCGCAAGGGCTCACCGGCAATCTGGAGGAGGCGGCCGGTAAAGTGACGTGGCGGCGCAGTGGCGATCGTCTGCAGGTGACCAACCCTTCACCCTACTACCTCACCTTTTTCAATTTGAAGCTGAATGGCCGCGCCATTACCGGCAACACCATGGTAGCGCCGCAGGCGAGCGCCAGTTTCCCGTTGCCGACGGCGAATGGCGCAGGAGGCGGTCTGAGCTGGCAAATCATCAATGACTATGGCGGCACCGGCCAGACCTTCACCAGCACATTATAACCGGGCTGCGGTACGTGTTTTTTGCTCCGGAATAACGCTGGAGCAGGTGTTCGGCTTACCTGGCTTTTCGTCGGGCCGAGCCAATCGGGACAGGGAGTTAAAAGGATGAATAACCCGAATTGCATTGGTTTACCAGGGGCGCGATCGGTTCTTGCCGGCCTGATATCTTGCCAGGTGGCGCTGCTGAGCCCGATCGGCACGGCTTATGCGCGCGATTATTTCAACCCGGCGTTGCTGGAAATCGATAATCCGGCGCTGCGCGGCGCCGATCTCTCCGTATTTGAGGAGAACAGCAGCCAGGCGCCCGGGAACTATCGGGTCGATCTTTACCTGAACGGCGAACAGATAGACAGCCTCGACGTCGAGTTCCGGCTTATGCCAGGGGCCGGCGGTAAACAAACGCTGCAACCTTGTTTCAGCACTGAAAAATTGGCTGAATTGGGCGTGAGGGTTGCCATGTTTCCGGCGATGGTGCCTGGGGAGAGTTGCGTCAATTTGGCGCAGGCCATTCCACAAGCCTCTTCGACATTCCTGTTTAATCAGTTGAGGCTGAATTTGAGCATCCCGCAGGCGGCGCTGCGCTTGAATGCGCGCGACTACGTTTCCCCGGATAAATGGGATTCCGGCATACCGGCGCTGTTGGTCAATTACAATTTCAGCGGCGCCAATAGCCAGATGCGCGCCAGCGAACGGCAAAACAACAATAACTATTACCTCAATCTGCGCTCGGGCATCAACTGGGGCGCCTGGCGCCTGCGTAACTATTCGATCTGGAATCATTACTCCGGTGGTTCTTCTTCCTGGCGCTCAATCAATACCTACCTGCAGCGCGATATCGTTGCGTTGCAAAGCCGCCTGACCCTGGGTGACAGCACAACATCCAGCGATGTGTTCGATAGCGTGCAGTTCCGCGGCGGGCAGTTGGCCTCTGAGGACGATATCCTGCCGGACAGCATGAAAGGGTACTCGCCGGTAGTGCGCGGGATCGCACGCACGAATGCGCAAATCATAATCCGGCAAAACGGCTACGTGATTTATCAAAGCTATGTGCCGCCGGGGGCGTTTGAAATTTCCGATCTGTATCCCACGGGTGGCAGCGGCGACCTGAATGTAAACGTGCGTGAGGCAGACGGCCAGGAGCAGCATTTTGTGGTGCCGTACGCCGTGGTGCCGGTATTGCAGCGCGAAGGGCGGTTTAAATACAGCCTGACCAGCGGGAAATACCGGTCATACAGCGGCGGCGTTGATGAACGCCCGTTCAGCCAGGCAACCGGGATCTACGGTTTGCCTTGGGGGGCCACGTTGTATGGCGGCGTGCAGGCGGCCAGTAAATATCAGTCTTTGGCGCTGGGATGGGGGCAGAACATGGGGGCGGTAGGCGCGCTGTCTGCCGATGTCACCCAAGCCTGGACCAAGCAGGAAACCCGGCCGAAGGAACAGGGGCAATCATGGCGTCTGCGTTACGGTAAAAACTTCATTGAAACCGGCACCAACTTTAGTTTGGCCAGTTACCGCTACTCCACGCGCGGCTTTTATAGCCTGCAGGAGGCGCTGGAGAGCTATGGCGGCAACAGCGCCGTCTATAGCGATCACAAGAAGAGCCGCGCCGAGCTGACGATGAGCCAAAGCCTGTGGGAGCGGGGAGGAACGCTGTCGCTCAGCCTGTTTAACGAAGACTACTGGGATAACAATCGCCGTTCGCAGTCTGTCAGCCTCAGCTACAACAACAGCTGGGAAGCGGTCAGTTACGGGCTGAATTACACGTTCAACCAGAACGGTTACGACAGTAACGGCAATCGCAGCAGTATTCGTGACCATATCGTGGCTTTCAACGTCAGCGTACCGCTCAGCAAATGGCTGCCGGGCAGCTATGCCACCTACAGTATGAACGCCAGTCGCAATGGTGCCACCAGCAACAACCTTGGGTTGAGCGGTACGGCGTTGCCGGGAAACAACCTGAACTACAGCATCAGCCAGGGCTATACCGGCAGGGATGTGGGGGCGAACGGCAATATTCAGGCGGATTATAAAGGCTCTCTCGCCGAGTTGAACCTGGGGTACGGCTACGATCGCCATCGCCGGCAGGTGAACTACGGCGTGCAGGGCGGCGTTCTGGTGCACCAAAACGGCATCACGCTTTCCCAACCGCTGGGCGATACGGTGGCGTTGGTGCAAGCGCCTGGTGCTTCAGGGGTGAATGTCCTGAACCAGACCGGAGTCAGCACCGACTGGCGTGGCTATGCGGTTGTGCCTTACCTGACGCCTTACCGGCGCAACATCGTCGGATTGGACGGTGAATCTTTCGCAGAGGACGTCGACATGACGCTGAGTAGCCAAACGGTGATCCCAACTCGCGGCGCCGTGGTGCGCGCCCGCTTTAATCCGGACGTCGGTGCCCGCGTGTTGCTGACCTTGCTGACGCGCAGCGGCGCTCCGGTGCCGTTCGGCGCCACCGTCAGCACTCTCAACAGCCCCTCTGACAATGCAGCCATCGTCGGTGATGGCGGCCAGGTTTATCTGGCTGGCCTGGCGGATAGCGGGCGGTTGCGGGTTAAGTGGGGCAATGACGCGGCTCAGCAATGTCAGGCCAACTATCAATTGGCTAATCAGCCCGAGAGCGGTGGGATTCGCCTCGTTAACGGGCAGTGTTTATAAGGTGCATATGATGGCGACAGGAATATCGATTCAACGAGGGATCATCGTCGGTGGGCTATTGGCGTGCGCAACGTTGGGCGCACCACAGGTGCAGGCGGCTTTCGGGCAGTGTGTTCCTATTTCGGGGACCCATGGGTTTTCATTCCTTTTTTCCCCGGTTTTAACCGACCCGTCGCAAAACGTGGTGGGGCGGATTATTAAGAATGCTGACGGCGGCAACTGGAATTTGCCCGGTTCTTATCGGGTGAAGTGCGAATGTCAGACGCGTACGGCGTCTTATGTCACCGCCAAAATGCTGCTGAGCGAGCCGGTATTCAGCAGCGGGGGATTAACGTATTACGCGTTGAATGAATACCTGGGCGTGGCCAGCGAAGTTTTCGTTGCGGGGTATCGCAACGCGTTTATTGCCGCACCGTTCACCAATGAGTCTAACTTTAAGACCGATATGGATGGTGATGACGAATCCTGTGCCAGCACGCCCTACAACAGCGGTGCTCGCGGGCGAATTCACCTGTATTTCCGCCGCCCTTTCGTTGGCGTGACCACAATCCCCAGCACCCGCCTGGTAGACACCTACGTCTCCGTGGTGAGCGGGGTGAAAAGCGATGTGCCGGTCTCCACTATCTCCATGAGCGGCACCGTCACCGTGCCGCAGAGCTGTGAAATCAGTCCGCAAACGGTCACGATCGATTTTGGCGATATCTTGACGTCGAATATTCAAACCAAGGGGGCGATGGCGTCTGGCGTCACGCCAGAAGAGAGAACGCTGACGCTGGCTTGCCGCAATATTTCCGCCGGCGTCAAGGTCAGCCTGTCATTTCGCGGTGAGGCGGACGGCAGCATGCCCGAGGCTCTGAAGACCAGCAATCGCGACATTGGCGTGATGATTAAGGATATGCAGGGCAATGTTATTCGGCCTCAGAGCGGGCGCTTGCCGATCGATAACTTCCAATATCCCAACCAGAGTGGCAGCTCACGGATCAGCGTATATCCGATCAACACCACCGGCCGACCTCCTGCCGTGGGGCAGTTCAATGCAACAGCGACCATTCAGGCAGAAATTCAATAACGGATATTTCAACGGTAGCACGTCGGTGGCCCGGCGTTTAACAAGAAGGAGCAGATTATGGGGAAGGTTTTTAGCGGTATTGGCTGCAAATTGGCGCTGGCGGGCCTGTTTCTCCTGGCGATGCCGTCGGCGCATGCCGTATCAAAAATAGTGATTACCGGCAACATCAAAGCGGCACCCTGTGAAATCGACGGCGCGAACGGCACGGTTTCGGTCAATCTGGGGGACGATATTTCTGCCGCCGTACTGGCGACCTCCGGTGCCTTTAGCCCGTGGGTGGAGTTCCCTTTGACGCTAAAAAACTGCCCAAGCACCACCACGTCGGTCGTCGCGACCTTCAGCGGAACGGCTGCGGATGAAGGTGCCAGCTTGTACAAAAGCACCGGCAGTTCTCGCCGAGTGCAAATTGAATTGCAAAATAGCCAGGGGGCAAACCTGGGCAATGGCAAGAGTATGGCCCAGTTAGTTAATCGGGCGACGAATGAAGCCAAATTCAATTTGCGGGCGCGGGCATTCAGCGTCAATGGCGGTTCAACACCCGGTTCGATAGAAGGGGCTCTGCAGGTCACTTTCGTCTATCAGTAGACAAAGGGCTGCCCTAGATGGAAGGTTAACGACAGATTTAAGGTGATGATATGAATATTAATTATCCCTATGGAACAACCTTGGCGGCCGGCAATGTGGCGACGGGGGCCGTGGCTATCATGGAACCTTGCCCCCTCACGGCGTTGGGGATGAGAAACCGATTGATTGAGTCCTGCGGTCTACCGCCCGACAAGGTTCGACAGGTGACGAACCTGGTGGCGCTGAGAGCCTTATTCACTCAGCACGCGCATCGTTTATTGGTGATGGATTTGTGCGGCAAATCAGAATTGGTATTGGACGGCTTCAGACTGATTGCCGATGTGCGTGAAAGCTCGCCGGACACCGCGATAATTATTTGTACGGCATTGGATGAGCCCAGGCTGCTGCGGCAACTGATCGCATCCGGCATCCGCGGCCTGATGTTGAAGCAAGAGCCGGCCATTGCGTTGACTCATTGCGTCCAACAGGTCTTGGCGGGCTGCAGCAGTTTCAGCCATCGGGTGCGTCAGCGTCAATTGCATGAGGCGACAGCCGACAAGCCTTTGACGGCGAAGGAACTGGATGTGCTGACCCAGTTGTTTTCCGGTAAAAGCGTGACCAGCGTGGCGTTAACGATGTGCCGTGATATTCGCACCGTCAGCACGCATAAACGCAATGCGATGTTGAAGTTGGGATTTCACAGCGATGGGGAATTGTATCTTCAGGGGAAATGGATGGCTGCGCAAGGTTCGTCTTTTGTTCGCTAGGCAAGCGTGCGATGCCTCTGGGGTAAGCAAGCATAGGAGCAGATTATGCATTCATGGCGTCAGCAGCCGCTGAACATAGCATTAATGGACAGATGCCCATTAACGCTGGAGGGGTTGGCGAGTTTTTTAAAAACGCTGCCAACCCAGGCAAAAGTCGTCGTAAAGGAAACCAGCGTCCGCGCGGTGGCGGATAGCGTGGTCTATCAGCAGGCTGACGTGCTGATTAGCGAGATGGATAGTGAAGATGAAACGGTCGCTCAGGGCAGGGAAACGTTGCTTGCCTTGTGCACGCAGTTGCCCGAATTGCGGGTGATCGTCTATACCCGCTGCCAGAATGCAGAAGAGGTGGGGCGTCTGTTGAACCAGCCCAATATTAGCATCGTAGCCAGAGATGACGCTTTGCCGCTGGTGGCGGAGTTTTTTAATCGCGTGCTGCTTGGGGAACGCGTTTTGAGCCCGCAGATAGGCGCTTTTCTGGCGCCTTCCGTTAGCGGAGAGGAGGCGGCAACGCGAAAGTTGACCCGCTGTGAGAGCGACGTCTTGGCCTTTTTGTTCAACGGAATGAGCCTGCGGCAAATCGCCGAGTTGCAACGGCGCAGCATCAAGACGATCAGCGCGCATAAATGCAGCGCCATGCGTAAGCTGCAGGTGAAGAATGACAGCGAACTGTTTTCTCTGCACGGCAATATTACGCGGCAATTGGGGGGGAAATGGTCAAAGGGCACCTAACCTTTAATGAAACGGTATGGGCTATGATTTATCGGCAGGCTTGCCGTTAAAAGCTTACCCAGTGTGGCCTATCCCTGGCGCCGATGCATGAAAAGCAGCTCGGCGTTAAAATATTGCTGAGTAGGCCGTTGATGACGTGCCGGGCTGCCTCTCCCATCTGAATATTGCATTGCACTCGATGTGTTGTTTAACGGAGGACGGGGCTGCGTAATTATTTTCGTCGTGAGGTTAAATGTTGATCGTGCGGAATCGCTCAACGTTGGTCGCGGTGTAAATCACCGTATTCTGGATATTTTTGTGCCCTAAATAATCCTGAATCAAACGCGTATCGATCCCTTTATCCGCAAGGGCGTAACCGCAGGAATGTCGCAACATGTGAGGATGGACCTGAACGCTAATGCCGGCCATCTCGCCATACATTCTCATCAACCGATAGAGCTGCTGACGTGATATCTGCCCACCGTGGCGCGACAGGAATAGCCATGGCGCTTCAGCGTCAGGATAGTTCGCCCGTTGGGCCAGCCAGTTTAACAGCGCCTGCCGTTCTCGCGGTTGAATGGGGTGCTGAACGGAAAACCCGTTTTTCAACCGGGATATATGGATCCTATTGGAGGTAAGGTCAATATCCTGAAGGCGCAATGCACGCAGTTCGCTAACCCGCAAGCCGTGAATAAAGCACATTAATAGTAAACAACGATCTCGAATGCTATTTTTTCCTTCATGCACAGCGGCTATCAGTTGCTCAATTTCAACCTGACTAAGAAACTTCCTTTTTTTCATTTTCCTTTCCTGCGTCTTAGATGTTGGCGATTTCTATTATGACGCTTTATTAAAGCATTGGAACATAATAGGCGGCAAAGAAAATAAATAATTTCATTTGTGAATGCATGGGTTTTTATTGTTTTATTTTTTAAGTGAATGGCTTTTTGATTAATATATGTTTATTTAATTTATTTCGGGAAGCTATTTAATCAGCGAATATTGAGCGTCCTGTAAGAGCCGTATGGAAATTTTGCCACCGTCAGATGGCTACGGGGATACCGCCTCTCTCAGAACGGTGCTTGATAAACTGTGTTGAGAATTCGTCTTGATCTCATTCTCACGCCGCTTACAATGCCTGCCAGATCGCGACTTCAGAGGTTTTTTCATGGAACTGCTACGGGTGGTTTATCACCAGTATCGTTGGCCATTTCTGGCTGTCATGGCGTTGACCATGGCCAGCGCCGGCTTAGGTATCGGTATCATTGCTTTTATCAATCAATACCTGATGGATGCCGGCGGCGATGCCTTGGCCGTGCTGCCGGTGTTTCTCGCCCTGTTGGCATTGTTGATAGCGGTCACCTTGGGTTCGCAATTGGCGCTGACGACATTGGGCCATTACTTCGTCTATCGCCTGCGTGGGCAGTTAGTGAAGCGCATTTTGGATACCGATATTGAACGCCTCGAACAATTGGGCAGCGCCTCATTGTTGGCCAGCCTGTCCAGCGATATCCGCAATATCACCGTCGCCTTCGTGCGCCTGCCTGAACTGGTACAAGGGGTGATTTTAACCCTGGGGGCAGCGGCCTATCTGGGGTGGCTATCGCCGAAAATGCTGGCGGTCACGGCAGTCTGGGTGGCGGTGACCGTCGTGGGCAGCGGCTGCCTGGTATCACGGGTTTATCGTCACATGGCCAGTTTGCGTGAGTCGGAAGAGCGTCTCTATCATCGTTATGAATCGGTGATTGACGGCCGCAAGGAACTGACGTTGAACCGCAAGCGGGCGCAGGCGCTGTACGAACAGGCCTATCAGCCCGATGCGCAAGCTTATCGCCACCACATCATTCGCGCCGATACCTTCCATTTGAGCGCGCTCAACTGGTCAAACATCATGATGTTGGGCGCGATTGGGCTGGTGTTCTTTATGGCCAACAGTCTGGGATGGGCGGACTCGGCGGTGGCCGCCACCTATTCACTGACGCTGCTGTTTTTGCGCACGCCATTACTGCAAGCGGTCGGAGCGTTTCCGACGCTGGTCAGCGCCGAAGTGGCCTTTAACAAGCTGAAGACGCTGCGCCTGGCCGAGTATCAACCGGCGTTTCCTGCCGCCGTTGGCCGCCCTTGGCAGACGCTGGAGCTGCGCGACGTGGTTTTTCACTATGCAGATACCGAACAGCAGCCCGGTTTTGCCGTCGGGCCGCTCAATCTGACGCTGCGGCGTGGTGAGCTGGTCTTTCTGATCGGCGGCAACGGCAGCGGCAAGTCAACGCTGGCGATGTTGTTGACCGGGTTGTACCGGCCGGTGAGCGGCCATATCGTTCTGGATGGCGTCGCACAGAGCGCAGCGGATATGCCGGACTACCGGCGGCTGTTTTCGGCGATTTTCACCGATTTTCATCAGTTCGATCGCTTGCAAGGGCCGGAAGGCGGCGAACCGGATGCGGATCTGGTCGCCATCTGGCTCGAGCGGTTGAATATGAAAAGCAAACTGCAGTTTGACGGCACCAGGGTGACCAATCCGCAACTGTCGCAGGGGCAACGCAAACGTCTGGCTTTGCTGCTGGCGGTGGCGGAACAGCGCGATATCTTGCTGTTGGATGAATGGGCCGCGGATCAGGATCCGCAATTTCGGCGCACTTTCTATCGTGAACTATTGCCGGAGCTGCGCGCGATGGGCAAAACGGTGTTTGCCATCAGCCATGACGATCACTATTTCGAACATGCCGATCGGTTGCTTGAGATGCGCTCAGGCCATTTACGTGAGCTGACCGGCAGCGAACGTGAACACGCCAGCCGGGATTCCGTCAGCAGAATCGGTTAACTCACGCCGGCCCGAGTGAGACCAAAACGGGCCGGTGCTTCTCTCCGCATGATCCCAGTACATCGCTTCATTTTCTCCCCCGTCTCCAGCGCTGCCTGTTGCCGATTTGGCTTACGGCCAGTCAAATAATTGATAGTTGAATTATTTACCAGTGGTTTAATTTCGACCTTCCAAGGTATGGCACACTGCACCTTCGTTCGCCTATCAATACAAGTTATCGCCTGCCGATAACAGTGATATCCACGGTGTCGTTCTTACTGAGGCGGTGATGCAGGCCTATGGCTGGCAGCTGTTTTTTAAATTTCCATAGGAAAAAGCTACTTTATCGATCGTTAAAATAGATCGATAATCACTGTTTGAATGGTTTAATCTATTGGTTGAGGGCGCTGTGGTGAGCAAGGATGGATCAGATATCAAACGTAGAGCATGGCTGTGTGTATTTATCGGTAGCGGGCTGTTCTGGCTGTTAACCGCCGCCGTGATTTACTGGTTACTGAGTTAGCAGGTTAAGCAGGAAGGCGATTCGTGAACAAGAAGCAGGCTAAAAACCGTGAGGGCGCTGAGCGTCGCGCACAGTCCAAAATTCCGCCGTCATGGGTGCTGAGCGATGAGCAGCGCGCCTTTATTGAAGACTTATGGCAGGATACCGACTCTGAGCCGCCGCGGCCCCCATCGCGCAGCCGCGTTAGCTGATCACGCGGCGGCGGCCGGCCAGCGCGCCGAACAGCATTTGCAAGACGGTCAGGCACAGCAGGGCGATCAACGGCAAACGCCAACCTGCCGTCAGATCGTGCAGCAGGCCGAATAGGGTAGGCCCCAGCGCCGCCAACAGATAACCGACGGATTGTGCCATACCCGACAGCAGCGTCGCCTGATGATGATGCTGGCTGCGCAATCCAAAGAACGACAGCGCCAGCACCAGCGAACTCCCCGCCCCCAATCCGGCAAACGTCAGCCACACCAGTGAACTGGCGGGTTGCACCAACAATCCCCCGACGCCGATAAAGATCAGCAGCGAGCTGCCCAGCGCTATCGCCCGTTGATCGTGTGCGCGCGGCAAAATCACCACCATGACAAAGTTGGCGACGATGGCCACCACCTGGTAAACGAACAGCTCGAAACCTGCCTGCTGAGCTGAGGTGCCGTAGCTGGCGGCAAAGGCGCTGAACCAGCCGATGATGGTGTAGAAGGCGATCGATTGCAGCCCCATGAACATCGCCACTTGCCAACCCAGCGCGCTGCCCCAGGGAGAGCGATAGCGCTGTGGCTCTGTCGGCTGCGGCGCTTTGGCGGCGGGAGTGGCTGAGCGTCGCAGCTGCGGCAGCCACACCAGCAGCGCCAGCAACGCGGGCAACCCCCAGCACAGTAAGGAGAACCGCCAGCCGAGGTCGGCCAGGGCAGCCAGCGGCACCGCCAGGCCGGAGGCTATGGCGGCAACCAGCGACATCACCGCCGCATAGGCGGCGATCATCGCGGCGGCGCGATGCGGGAAATCTCTTTTCACCAGCGTCGGCAGCACTACGTTGGCGAAGGCGATGGCGGCGCCGATCAGGATGCTGCCCGGCCATAGCATGGCGTCTTGCGGCAGGGAACGCAGCGCGATGCCGCAGACCAGCAGCGCGAGGGCGAGACCCAGGGTGCGCTCGATGCCGATGCGCTTCGCCAGCGCCGGAGTCAATGGCGAGAGGATGGCGAACAGGATCAGCGGCAGCGAGTTGATCAGGCCGGCGGCGGTGGCGGACAACGCCAGCTGCTGCTGGATCTGTTCCAGCAGCGGGCCGACGCTGGTCAGGGCGGCGCGCAGGTTGGCCGCGATCAGCATAATGCCGACGATCAGCAGAACGGGGCGGTGTAATCGGCGACGCGGGGTCGCGGTGGACGCTGGGGGTGAAGCGGGTTGCGGCATGGGTTCCTCGCACCAGGGCATGCAGTCAATCAGTGCTGCATGGCATGATGCGTTGATTGACGTTAACGCTTACGTACCGACAAATCGACGGTATCCGATCGCAAGTGTAGGGAAGATGGCGCGCGCTGACAAGGGGATGGCCCGGCGGGATGGCGGCGGTTAACCCTCACCGGCCGCAGGATAATTGCCATTATGTGATCCTGGTCACTGAGTGAACTAAAAGTCAGGGCGCGGGGCGCGCTAGGCGCCGCTTTCGCTTTCCTCGCAGCCCGCACCTCGGCGCTCCGGGCTTCTCGCCCATCCTGGCATTTCACTTTTTCTCCCTTCCGCTTTTGGGCTTTTCGATCCGTTTCGATTCGAAAGGTTTTTTGGCGGTTTTTTTGCTAAAACCGGGCTGTAAGCCCGATCACAATTTCATTGCTTTCGCTTTGCTGTAATGCCTGCGCAGTAGAGCGAAAGCCATCTTCTCCCCGGCGATGCCGGAAACCTGAGGACCGCAGCTCATGCCAGTGAATACCGCAAAGCGACGTGAACACATTATCGATCTGTTATGCGAGCACGGCAGCGTGCGCGTGGAGCAGCTCAGCAAACAGTTTGCGGTATCCACGGTGACGATCCGCAACGATCTGCGCTTTTTGGAACGAAAAGGGTGTGCGCTGCGCGCTTACGGCGGCGCGATGCTCAATCAGCAATTCGCTTTCGATCGGCCGCTGCGGGACAAGGGGCGGTTGAATCGCGACGTCAAAACGCTGATCGCCAACGCGGCGGCCGGCTATGTGCGCGACGGCGATGCGCTGATCCTCGATTCCGGCTCCACCACCACGCAGATCGTGCCGTTCCTGAAGGGGCGGCGCGATCTGGTGGTGATGACCAATGCGCTGAACATTGCCTATGAGCTTTCGGGAAACGACGGGGTGGAGGTCATGGTGCTGGGGGGCAGCGTGCGCCGCAACTCTTACTCGCTCTACGGTCCGGCCGCCGAGCAGCAATTGCGTCAGTACCGCTTCGACAAGCTGTTTTTGGGCGTCGACGGGTTCGATCTGAGCGCCGGCATTACCACGCCTCACCCCGGTGAGGCTCACCTCAATCGCGTGATGTGCGAGGTGGCGCGCGAGATTATCGCGGTGGCGGATGCCAGCAAATTCGGTCGCAAGAGCTTTTGCATGATTCGCGAAGCCGGACAAATCCATCGGCTGATCACCGACAGCCGTCTTCCGGACGATTACGAGCGGGCGTTAACCGAGCTGGGCGTAGAGGTCATCATCGCCGATCGGTAGCAGGGCGCCTGCATGGGGGCTTCATGCAGCAGTTGTTACAGCTTGTCGAGCAGCACAAGGCCGGTATGCCGGTCGGGATCTTTTCCGTCTGTTCCGCCCATCCCTGGGTTCTGAAGGCCGCGCTGCGGCAGGCCAAAGCGCGCGGCACGCCGGTATTGGTGGAGGCGACGTCCAACCAGGTCAATCAGTTCGGCGGCTATACCGGCCAAACGGCGGCCCAGTTCCGCGATGCGCTGTGGCATCTGGCGGATGAGGTTGGCCTGGCGCGCGATCGCGTGTGGCTGGGCGGCGATCACCTGGGGCCCAACGCCTGGCAAGATCGCCCGGCTCAGGAGGCGATGGCGCTGGCGGAAACCTTGATCGACGATTACGTTCGCGCCGGATTTCGCAAGATTCACCTCGATTGTTCCATGTCGTGCGCCGGCGATCCCTCGCCCCTGGGGGATGCCACGGTCGCCGAGCGTGCGGCGCGCTTGTGCGCGGTGGCGGAGCGGGCCTGGATGCAGAGCGGCGGCGAAGCGCCGGTCTATGTGATTGGCACCGAAGTGCCGGTGCCGGGCGGCGCGCAGGAGGCGCTGGCGAGTCTGCAGGTCACCACGCCGCACGCGGTGGCGCAAACGCTGGAAACGCACCGTATCGCCTGGCAACAGGCCGAGCTGAACGATGCCTGGCAGAGAACCATCGCGCTGGTGGTGCAGCCGGGCGTCGAGTTCGATCACCACCGCGTCGAACGCTATCAGCCGCAGCGCGCCGACGCATTGAGCCATTTCATCGAACGCCAGCCGGGCATGATCTATGAAGCGCACTCCACGGACTATCAGCCGCCGCAGGCCTACCGCCAACTGGTGCGCGATCACTTCGCCATCCTGAAGGTGGGGCCGGCGCTGACCTTCGCGCTGCGCGAAGCGCTGTTCGCCCTCGATCGCATCGAGCGTGAATGGCTGGGGGAGCGCCAGTCGGCGCAGCTGTGCGCCACGCTGGAGCAGGTGATGCGCGAGCAGCCGCAGCAGTGGAGCCGCTACTACCACGGCACGCCGCACCAACAGTACCTCGATCGCCACTACAGCCTGAGCGATCGGGTTCGTTACTACTGGCCGCAGCCGCAGGTGCAGCAGGCGGTCGACGGGCTGTTGGACAACCTGCGCCGCAGCCCGGCGCCGCTGGCGCTGCTCAGCCAGTACCTGCCGGATCAGGCGCGGGCGCTGAACGCCGGCGAATTGAGCGCCGATCCGCAAGAGTGGGTGCTGCATAAAGTGACGCAGGTGCTCGACGATTACCACGCCGCCTGCTACCCGGAGGGCCGCTGACATGCCGAACATTTTAATGACCCGCATCGACAATCGCCTGGTGCACGGCCAGGTGGGCGTGACCTGGACCAACACCCTCGGCGCCAACCTGGTGGTGGTGGCCAACGACGAGGCCGCCGCCGATCCGGTGCAGCAGAACCTGATGGACATGGTGGTGGCGGAAGGGGTGCAGACCCGCTACTTCACGCTGCAGAAAACCATCGACGTGATCCACAAGGCGGCGGATCGGCAGAAGATTTTTCTGGTGTGCAAAACGCCGCAGGATGTGTTGACGCTGGTGCGCGGCGGGGTGCCGATCCGTTTCGTCAACGTCGGCAACATGCACTTCGCCGAGGGGAAGCGGCAGGTGCACAAAACGGTGTCGCTGGACGACGGCGACGTGGCCGCGTTTCGCGCGTTAGCGGCGCTGGGCGTGGAGTGCGAAGTGCGCCGGGTGCCGGATGAGGCGGGCGAGGCGATCGGCAAATTGCTCTTTTGAGCCAGGGGGAAAGCATGTTGACGGATGCGTTATTGATTGCGTTGTTGGCCGGGCTGGCGGGGGTGGATCTGTTCGACGGCCTGACCCACTTCCATCGGCCGGTGGTGATGGGGCCGCTGGTGGGGCTGATTTTGGGCGATGTCTACACCGGCTTGCTGGTGGGCGGCACGCTGGAGCTGGTGTGGATGGGGATGGTGCCGCTGGCGGGCGCCCAACCGCCGAACGTGGTGATCGGCGGGGTGATCGGCACCGCGTTCGCCATTCTGACCAAGGCCGACCCTAAAGTGGCGATCGGCGTGGCGGTGCCATTCTCGATTGCGGTGCAGGGCTGCATCACGCTGCTGTTTACGCTGTTCTCGCCGATGATGCACCGCTGCGATCGCATGGTGAAAGAGCTGAACTGGCGCGGCGTCGAACGGGTGAACTATCTCGGCATCGGCATCCTGTTCATTTTCTATTTCGTGGTGGCATTCCTGCCGATTTACTTCGGCGCCGATGCGGCCAGCGCCATGGTGCAGAAGGCGCCGGGTTGGCTGCTGGACGGGCTGGCGGTGGCGGGCGGCATGATGCCGGCAATCGGCTTCTCGCTGCTGATGAAGGTGATGATGAAAAAAACCTACGTGGCCTATTTTATCCTCGGCTTTATCTCGGTCACGTTCCTCAAGCTGCCGATCCTGGCGGTGGCGCTGGGCGCCCTGGCGATCGCCCTGATCGATTTCTTCAACACGCAACGCGGCGCGGCAGAGGCGACGGCCCGGCCCGCTCCGCAGGAGGACGCCGAAGATGGCATTTAACGATTCCGACGATCTGCTGACGCAAAAGGCCGAGCAACGCATGGTGCAGGCGCTGGCCACCAGCCAGGTGGAGCAGGACGACTATCTGGACAGCCAGCCCGCCGAAGCGCTGACGCGCGGCGACATCAACCGTATGGCCTGGCGTTCGCTGCTGCTGCAGGCGTCGTTCAACTATGAACGCATGCAGGCCGGCGGCTGGCTGTATCAGCTGATCCCCGGGCTGCGCAAGATCCACCGCAACCCGCAGGATCTGGCCAACTCGATGAAGATGCACATGGAATTTATCAACGTGCACCCGTTCGACGTCACCTTCCTGTCCGGCCTGGTGTTGGCGATGGAGCAGAACAAGGAGAAGATCTCCACCATTCGCGCGGTGAAAGTGGCGCTGATGGGGCCGCTCGGCGGCATCGGCGACGCGCTGTTTTGGCTGACGCTGCTGCCGATCTGCGCCGGGATAGGCGCTTCGCTGGCATTGGAGGGCAGCCTGTTCGGGCCGATCGTCTTCCTGCTGCTGTTCAACCTGTTCCACTTCGGCCTGCGCTTCGGGCTGGCGCACTACGGCTATCAGGCCGGCACCAGCGCGCTGGCGCTGTTGAAGACCCACACCCGGCGCATTTCTCACGCCGCGTCGATCGTCGGCATGACGGTGATCGGCGCGCTGGTGGCCTCGTATGTGCATCTGTCCACGCCGCTGGTGATGCATGCCGGCAAGGCCAGGGTGGCGCTGCAGACCGACGTACTGGACAAGTTGATGCCCAACTTGTTGCCACTGTGCTTCACGCTGCTCATTTTCTTCCTGATGAAGCGCGGTTTCTCGCCGGTGAAGCTGATTGGCGTCACCGTAGCGATCGGCGTGGCGGGCAAATTTATCGGCATTTTGTGAGGAGCGGGCTATGCCTGGCATTGTGATTACCGGCCACGGCGGCTTCGCCACCGGGCTGTTGCAGGCGGTGGAGCAGGTGGTGGGGCCGCAGCCGCACTGCGCGGCGGTCGATTTCCCCGAACAGATGAGCACCGCGCAGCTCAACGACGCCTTGCGCTCGGCGCTGGCGGCGGTGGCGCAGCCGGACGGCGTGGTGTTTCTCACCGACATGCTCGGCGGCTCGCCGTTCCGCAGCGCCTGCGAACTGGCGGATGCGCAGGGCGATTGCGAAGTGCTGACCGGCGTCAACATGCAGCTGGCGGCGGAAATGATGCTGGAGCGCGACGGGTTGAGCCTGGATGAGTTTCGCGAGATGGCGCTGGCGTGTGGCAAACGCGGCCTGACCAGCCTGTGGCATGAGCGCCGCCGGGTGAAATGTGAAGACGTGCCGGCCGACGGCATCTGAACGAACACCGGGCGCCGCCGCGCCCGGCTCTGCGGGTTATGCCGGCAGCGGGCTCAGCGCCAGGCGCGCCGGTTGATCTTCGCTGCGGCTGAAGCGCCAGCAGGTCTGGTGGTACTTCGCCACGCTGTTGCGGTGCGCCACGCTGATCAGCGTCACGTCCGGCAGTTCATCCACCAGCAGGCAGTACATCAACTGTTCGGTTTCGTCGTCCAGCGCGCTGGTGGCTTCGTCGAGGAACAGGATGCTCGGGCGAATCAACAGGGCGCGGGCGAACGCCAGCCGCTGTTGCTCGCCCGGCGACAGGCGATGGCTCCAGTTGGCGGAGGTATCCAGCCAGCGCTGCAGGTGTTTCAGGCGGCAGTTTTCCAGCACCCGCATCAGCTGCGGATCGCTGTATTCCGACGCCAGGCTCGGGTAGCTCAACGCTTCGCGCAGCGTGCCGATCGGAATGTAGCTGCGCTGCGGCAGGAACAACGTGTTGGCATTGGCCGCTACCCCGATGGCGCCCGCGCCGTAAGGCCAGATACCGGCGATGGCCCGCAGCAGCGTCGACTTGCCGCAGCCGGAAGGGCCGACGATCAGCAGGCGATCGCCGCGTTGCAGCGTCAGCTCGGCGCCGGCCAGCAGCGGCTGGCCGTCAGGTAAGTGCAGGCTGAGGTTGCTCAGCGTCAACGGATGGGCGGTCTCTTCCCGCAGCTGAATGCCGCGCGGCTGATGATGCACCTGATCGACGGCGGCGTTGAAGCCGGCCAGACGGTTGACGCAGGCTTTCCAGGTCGCCAAATCGTTAAATGCGTCGATGAACCACGACAGCGCACCCTGTACCTGGCCGAAGGCCGAGGCGATCTGCATCAGGCCGCCCATCTGAATGGCGCCGGAGAAGTAGCGCGGCGCCGCCACCAGCAGGGGAAACACGATGGCGAACTGGCCGTAGAAGTTGGTGGCGATGTTCAGCCGCCGGGTGATGCGCATAATCGCCCACCAGTTGCTGCGAATGGTGTCAAAACGGTCGCCCAGCTGCTGCGCCTCGCGCGGTTCGCCGTGGTACAGCGCGATGGCGTCGTTGTTTTCGCGGATGCGGATCAGGCCGAAACGGAAGTTTGCCTCATACCGTTCCTGGTTGAAGCCCAGCATGACCAGCGGTTTGCCGACCCACCAGATCAGCAGCGATCCCAGCACCGCATACAGTAGCGCGAACCACACCATATAACCGGGCAAGGTGATGGCATGCTGGCCGAGCGCGAAGGTCATTGGCCCGCTGACGTGCCATAGGATGTCGATAAAGGAAAACAGCGTCACCAGGCTGGAGAGCAGCCCGAGCGACAGCGACAGGGTATATTGGGTCAATACGTTGAGATCTTCGGCGATACGCTGATCGGGGTTATCGACGATCTGCTGCTGTTCGGCGTGGTAATACGCCTGGTGCGCCAGCCATTTTTCCATGAACTTTTCCGTCATCCAGCGCCGCCAGCGCATCTGCAGCCCCTGAGTCAGGTAGATCTTGTAGACCGCCAGCACGATGAAGATCAGCGCCAGATAGGTAAAACGCCACAGCTGCGCCTTGAATACCGGGTAGTTCTTGTTCTGCAGCGCATCGTAGAACACTTGGTTCCACTGGTTGATCTGCACGCTGATATAGACCAGACCGAGCGACAGGACGACGATGGCGATCAGCATCATCCAGGCGCGCCATCGCTCCTCCGACACCCAAAAGGGTTTGATCAGCTGCCACACGGCGTGTTTCTGCAAGGGGGTTGCGTTCATAACGGCTCGATAATTGCGGTATTTCGTTCAGCATGGGCTGCGGGGCGGTAACAAACAAACCGCGACTGTAAGCAGTTTTAACTCCGCTAACCGTTTGAAATAAGGCGGCTGAATCGACAGCGGCACGCCGACGGGCGCAATTGCGGCATACACTCCACCGCCGGGCGGTTATACTGGCGCCGAATTTTTGCAGAAAGGATAAACGATGAAGGCTTGGTTTCCCCTGTTGCTGACCTGCGGCGTCTTCGCCGGTGCCCGGGCCTGGGCGCACATTGACGAGCCGGACATCGCCGCCGACTGCCAAAAGGTGGCGAGCTACGCCGAACTGGGAAAAAAGGCCTATCAGCGGCAGGATTACGCCAAAGCTGCCGACATCTTTCGCGATCAGGCGGCCTGGAGCGAGTTTTGCGGCCTGAGCGAGCAGGCCATCGCCACGGCCTACAACAACGTGGCGCTGTCGCTGATGCGCGCCGGGGAAGTGCTCAAGGCACAGGCCTACCTGGCGTTGGCGCCGCACGATGACAAATCGCAGCACAACATGAGCCTGTTGCGCCAACGCCTGGCGCAGCGGCCGCAGCCGCAGGGGCCGGGCGGCGTGTATTGGCAATACGCCGGGCGCGGCGTGTGGAGCGAAGTGGCGGTGAAGCCGCAGGGCGAGCGCTGGCTGATCGATTTTTCCGGCTACGCCATGCCGCAGATGGGGCTGTATTACGGGCCGAACATGGGTGACTTCACCGCCGAGCTGCCAATCGAGCACGGCAAAGCGGTCTACCATCAGCATGACTCGGAAAGCGCGCAGGTCTGCGACGTCACGCTGGAATTTGGCGAGCAAGCGCTGGAGATGCACACGCGGGGGGATTGCGGGTTCGGTCACAACGTGCGCGCGGAAGGGCGGTTCGTGCGGGTCGAATGACCCGCCCCGGCAGCCGGGGCGGGAAAGGTAGGTTACGCCAGCGCGGCGGCGCCCAGCAGGTTTTTCCAGGCTTCCACGTTACCCAGATAGTTGCCGGCCGGCAGCAGATGCAGACGGCCTTCGCTGTCCTGCAGCGCAAAGGTCGGGAAGCCCTGGCCTTGCACTTTGGCCAGTAGCGCCCGGCTTTCCGCGATGTGTTGCGCGGTCGGCGCACCGGTGTTGAAACGCATTTCGGCGATAAACGCCGCCGAAGGTAACCCCAGCTCTTTCGCCAACGCTTCCAGCACCGGCGTATCGGCGATGCGCCGGCCTTCTTGATAGTGCGCCTGCTGAATGCGGTGCAGCATGTCCAGCCCGCGGCCCGCCAGCTTTTCCGCCGCCAGGATAGCGGTGATCGGCGGCTCGGAATCCATCACTGCCGTGGTGTCGCGCAGCAGGCCGTTGAAATAGGCTTCGCCAAAAGGCTGGCCCGTCATCTCGGCGATGCGTTTGTCGTGCGGAATGACGTAGTTGCGCCATTCGTCGGTAATCTGACGGCGGTTGTTGCCGGTCATCATGCCGCCGGCGTGCGGCACAACCTTCAGCCCAGGGAGGCTCTGAGCCGCTTTCACCAGCGGCGCGGCGCCGTAGCACCAGCCGCACAGCGGATCGAAAATGTAATGCAGAGTGGTTTCGGTCATCTTTACTCCTCGCCTGGCGCGCGGCAGCTCACCGCGGCGCCAGGGCTGGTTCAATCACGCACGGGCGCTTATTGCGGCCACTTCATCTCGCCTTTCAGCACTTTCGCGCTCAGTTCCAGGCTCGACTCGTCTTTCAGCGTCGGGTAGTGCTTTTTCATCGCCTCAATCAGCGCGGCGGAATCCTTGGCCTTCGGCAGCTCGGCTTCCAGCGTGGTCAGGTATTTCTGGGTAAAGTGCACCGATGCCAGCGTTTGCGCTGCGCCCGGCAGGAAGTGGCCCGGCACCACGACCTGCGGCTTCAGCGCTTCGATGTTTTTCAGCGTCTGCTGCCAGTGCTGGCGCGATTCCACGCTCTGGTTGTCGGCGATCCACGGGTGGATGTTGTCACCGGCGACGGCGACACCGCCAACGACCGCCTTCAGCGCCGGGATCCACACGAAGGTGCGATCGGGGGTCGGGCCGTTCAGGCCTTTCACTTCCACTTTCTGGCCGTCGATGGTGAAGCTGTCGCCCTGCAGCGGCTGCGGCACGATCACGGTTTTCGGCGCGTTATCTTTCAGGATCGGGCCCCAATAGGCGACTTTACCGTCTTTGGTGGCGTTGATGTCCTTGATGGTGCCTGGCGAAGCGATGATTTTCGCCTCCGGGAAGGCCGCTTTAATCACGTCCAGACCGAAATAGAAATCCGGGTCTGAGTGGCTGATGTAAACGGTGGTCAGTTTCTTGCCGGTCGCCTTGATCTTTTTCACCAGCTCTTCAGCGTCGTTGCGTTGGAACTGAGCGTCGATCAGCGCCACTTCGTGTTTGCCGCTGATGATTTCGGAAGACACCGGGAACACGCTTTTCTCGCCCGGGTTATACACTTCCATGGTCAGGGTATCGGCCGCGGTGGCGTAGGTGCTGAGGGTGGCGACGCCGGTGAAGGCCAGAGTTAACAGTGATTTCTTAAACATGGGCAGAGGTCCTTAGGTATCGGTTAATGTTGTAATGATGTTAGGTTGCATAAAGCGATAGAAAAACCGGATAATAAGCAATTATTCGTTGCATAAATCGGACTAATTATGGATCGCATTACCGCCGCTGAGGTTTTTGTCACCATCGTCGATCGCGGCAGCATGATCGCCGCCGCGGAAACGCTGGAGATGTCGCGCGCGATGGTGACGCGCTACCTGGCGCAGATGGAGCAATGGGCCGGGGCGCGTTTACTGCACCGCACTACCCGTAAGCTTAGTCTGACCGACGCCGGGGAGCGCACTCTGGAACGCTGCCGGCAAATGCTGGCGCTGGCGGGGGAGATCGACCTGGTGGAGGAAGGGCAGAGCGACGAGTTGCGCGGCCTGCTGCGCATCACCTGTTCGCAATCGCTCGGGCAAACGGCGCTGGTGGGGGCGGTCGCTCAGTATCTGAAGCGTCACCCGCAGGTGGCGGTCGATCTGCAGATGAACAACCGGGCGGTGAACCTGGTGGAAGAGCGCATCGATCTGGCGCTGCGCATCACCAACGAGCTGGATCCCAACCTGATCGCCCGCCCGCTGTCCACCTGCGCATCGGTGGTGTGCGCCGCGCCGGCATATCTGGCGGCGCACGGCACCCCGCGTCAACCGCAGGATCTGGCGTTGCACAACTGCCTGACCTACTCCTATTTCGGCAAAAGCCTGTGGCACTTCGATGCTCAGGGCGTGAAATCGGCGGTGGCGGTCAGCGGCAACCTGAGTGCCAACGAGTCGGTGGTGCTGATGGCCGGCACGGTGCAGGGGGCGGGCATTTCCATGCAGCCCTATTATTCGGCGGCGCCGCTGCTGGCCAGCGGCGAACTGGTCGAACTGTTGCCGGATTACCGGCCGCAGTCGATGGGCATCTACGGCATCTATACCTCACGCCGCCAGATGCCCGCCACCTTGCGCACCATGCTGGACTTTTTGGTGGAGTGGTTCGCCACCGATCCGCAGTGGCAGGCGACGCTGCGCTGATGCTTCGGCAATATTCCCACGCCGCTTTCAGCGCCTGACGGCGGCGGCCAGCCGGGCGACAAAGGTGGCGGCCTGCTGATGAAGGTGGTCGATAAAGGCCGTCACCAGCGCCGACGAGGGGCGGTGTAGCGGCCGAATAAGGCTGACGGTGAACGGCACGTCGATGCTGAACGGCCGCACGTGCACGCCGTTGCCGGCATAGTCGAGCGCCGTCAGCGGGTTGACGATCGACACCCCCACGCCGGCCCTCACCATGGCGCATACCGATGCCGCGCTGTGCGTTTCCATCACCATGCGGCGCTCGACGCCCTGTTCGCCGAACAAAGCATCCAGCAGGTGGCGATAGCTGTCGGTGCTCGACAGGCTGATAAAGTTCTGCCCGGCGAAGTCCTGCGGCGTCAGCCGATCTTTCAGCAGCAGCGGGTGGCCCGTCGGCAGCACGCACACTTCGTTCAACGTCATCAGCGTCACTCGCTCGGTGCCCGCCGGCGTCAGGGTGGTTTCCGTCAGCCCGAGATCGTGGCGCTGGGCCGACAACCACTCTTCCAGCAGCGGCGACTCTTGCGGGATAACGCTAAAGCTGACTTCCGGGTAACGTTCGATAAAGGGCCGGCACACCGCCGGCAGCAGCGATTGGGAAAATACCGGCAGGCACACGATCGACAGCTGCGCCTGCTGAAACTGGCGGATGCCGGCGGCGGCGTTGACGATGCGATCGAGGCCGTAATAGGAGCGCTGCACCTCTTCGAACAGCCGCAATCCCTGCACGGTAGGGGACAAGCGCCCGCGCACCCGATCGAACAGCTGCAGCCGAATCAGCTTTTCAAAACGCGCCAGCTCACGGCTGACGGTCGGTTGCGAGGTCTGCAGCAGGGCCGCCGCCTCGGTCAGGTTGCCGGTGGTCATCACCGCCCGAAAGATTTCGATCTGCCGCAAAGAGATGCTGTGCATGGCGAGGCCGCTCGATTAAGGGGAAACCCATATCATAAATGAATAGACTACGGCTAAATAGATATTTTCCACCCGATTCAGCGTGCGGCACTATGGCGTTATCTGCCGTCATTTTCGAATTGGGAATATCGCCATGCCACGCCCGTTGCACGACACCTCCACTGCGTTGAACGCCGCTAACCTGTTGGCCTTGCCGCAGCGTTTCGGCTGCCCGGTTTGGGCCTATGATGCGGACATCATCAGCCAGCGTATTGCTCAGCTGCGCCACTTCGACACTATCCGTTTCGCACAGAAGGCCTGTTCGAACATTCATATTTTGCGCTTGATGCGCGAGCAGGGCGTGAAGGTGGATTCGGTGTCGCTGGGCGAGATCGAGCGGGCGCTGCAGGCCGGTTTTCAGCCGGGCGGCGAACCGAGCGAAATCGTGTTTACCGCGGACGTGTTGGATCATGCCACGCTGGCGCGCGTCAGCGAATTGAAGATCCCGGTCAACGCCGGTTCCATCGACATGCTGGATCAGCTCGGCCAGGTTTCCGCAGGGCACCCGGTGTGGCTGCGCATTAACCCGGGTTTTGGCCACGGCCACAGCCAGAAAACCAACACCGGCGGCGAGAACAGCAAGCACGGTATCTGGTATGCCGACCTGCCGCAGGCGGTGGAGAAAATTCGCCGCTACGGCCTGAAGCTGGTCGGCGTGCACATGCACATCGGTTCCGGCGTCGATTACCAGCATCTGGAGCGCGTCTGCGATGCGATGGTGCAGCAGGTGATCGATCTCGGTCATGATATCAGCGCCATTTCCGCCGGAGGTGGCCTGTCTATCCCGTACCAGTACGGCGAAGAGGCGATCGATACCGAACACTATTTCGGGTTGTGGAACCGGGCGCGTGAACGCATCGCCGCGCATCTGGGGCATCCGGTGCAGTTGGAGATCGAACCGGGGCGTTTCCTGATGGCGGAAGCGGGCGTCTTGGTGGCCGAGGTGCGGGCGGTAAAAGACATGGGCAGCCGCCACTTCGTGCTGGTGGACGCCGGTTTTAACGATCTGATGCGCCCGGCAATGTACGGCAGCTATCACCATATTTCGCTGTTGCCGGCCGATGGGCGCGATACCTCGGGGCAAGCGCTGCGCGAAACGGTAATTGCCGGGCCGCTGTGTGAATCCGGCGACGTGTTCACCCAGCAGGCGGGCGGCGGCGTGGAAACCCGCGAACTGCCGCCGGTGCAGATCGGTGATTATCTGGTGTTCCACGACACCGGCGCCTACGGCGCATCGATGTCCTCCAACTACAACAGCCGCCCGCTGTTGCCCGAAGTGCTGTTCGAAAACGGCGAACCGCGGCTGATCCGCCGCCGCCAGACCATCGAAGAGCTGATCGCGCTGGAGCTTATCTGATAAGCGGGCGGGCGCCTTGCGCTCGCTTCACAGCGTCATGCGGCGGTGTTGGCCATTGGGCAATTGCACATCCAGCGACAGCGTGCCGCCCATGGCCTCGATATAGCGTTTGAGCGACGACAGCTTTATTTCGCTGCCGCGCTTTTCCAAATTGGCGACGGAGGGTTGGCTGATGCCGAGCCGCTTCGCCAATTCAACCTGAGAGACCGCCAGCTCTTCCCTCAGCATCGCCAGCCGCAGCTCGAAAATTTCCTGGTCCGCTTTTTGCCTGGCGGCGGCAACGACGGCGGGATCGAGTTTATCGATCAGTTGGGATAAAGGTTTGGCCATCTGCACTACCTCCGGGTTGCCAGATAATGTGAAAACTCCATGGCGGCGATGGGCAACATGCGCTGGTAAAAGCGTTTGTCGCCGGTTTTATCGCCACCGCACAGCAATACCGCTTGCCGCTGTGGGTCAAAGGCGAAAAACACCCTGAAAGGGCGCCCGCGATGTTGAACGCGCAGCTCCTTCAACTGCCGGACCGCGTCGGAAAAATACAGCGTATCGGCATGCGGCCGCGTCAACTGCGGGCCGAACGTCTGCAATTTGAAGATCGCCGCCAGGATGCTTGTTTGCTGGGCGTTGTTCAGCGCTAAAAACCAGTCGTCGAACCGTTCGACGGTCACCACTTGCCACATGATGCGCTCCGAATATAGCGTTTATGCTATATAGTGTAAAGGTTATTGTGCCAACAATATGCACGAACGCTGGGAGCGGAAAAAATCCAAAGGCGGGAAATGCGGCGGGCTGCGCAATCTGAGCGCATGGGTGACGGCTCACCCATGCGGCGGCGTGAATTACGGCTGTTCGTGCGCGTTGTTGAGGGTGGCGACCGAGTGGCGGCGCACCAGCGTCGGGCTGAACATGTTGGTGATTTCCGGCAGCGGTTGCCGGTTGGCCAGCGCCAGCGCCAGCTCTGCCGCCTGAGTGGCCATCGCGACGATAGGGTAGCGAATGGTGGTCAGGCGCGGCCGCAGGTAGCGCGAAATCAACACGTCGTCGAAACCGATCAGCGAAATTTGCCCCGGCACGTCGACGCTGTTGTCGCTCAGCACCGAAAGCGCGCCGGCGGCCATCGGGTCGTTGTAGCAGGTAACGGCGGAGAAAGAGCGGCCGCGGCCGAGCAATTCGGTCATCGCCTGTTCGCCGCCGATCTCGTCCGGTTCGCCGTAGGCGATCAGCTTTTCATCCACCGCAATGCCGTGCTCCTGCAGCGCGTCGAGATAGCCTTGCAGGCGATCGGTGGCGTCGGAAATCTGGTGGGTGGAGCAGATGATGGCGATGCGCTGATGCCCTTGCTGGATCAGATGCCGGGTCGCCAGCCAGGCGCCGTAGCGATCGTCGAGCGCCACGCAGCGCGTTTCAAAACCCGGCAGCGTGCGGTTGATCAGCACCATGCCCGGGATCTGTTGCATCCAGCCGCCAAGTTCCCGATCGCTCAGTCTCTTGGCGTGCACCACCAGCGCTTCGCAGCGGTGCCGCACCAGCTGTTCAATCGCCTGACGCTCTTTTTCGGCGTCGTGGTAACCGTTGCCAATCAGCAGAAAATTGTGGGTGGCGTAGGCCACCTGCTCGACCGCTTTGACCATCGCGCCGAAGAAGGGATCGGAAACGTCGGAGACGATCAGGCCCAGCGTCTCGGTGGATTGCTGCGCCAGCGCCCGAGCGTTGGCGTTAGGGTGGTACTGCAGCTGTTCCATGGCGGCCAGCACCGCGGTGCGCGACCCTTCGCTGGCCTTGGGGGAATTGTTTATCACGCGGGACACCGTGGCCACGGAAACACCCGCCAGCCTGGCAACATCCTTTATCGTAGCCATATCAGTCAACACATCCTGGGTAATCGCTTACATCCCCCAGTTTTGCGGAAAAAAACCGGGGCTGCAAGCAGTCTCGTGCGCAACTTGTGGTGGCCGTTGCAGAATCTCTTCGAGTCTGTACGCATAACCGTCGGCTGCCGAACGATAGCGCAATTTGTACGTTGGCTCTGGCGGCGGGCTGAGGTAACGTCTGTGCATTCCGATTTGCGCCGAGAATGCCATGTCCATTAAACGCTATCCGCAGCTCGCCCATTGGGGCGCTTATACCGCCGTGGTTGAAGACGGGCGGCTTATCCGTTGTGAGCCCTTCGCCGACGATCCCGACCCTTCGCCGCTGCTCGATTCCATCGTACCGATGGTCTACTCCGACAAACGTATCCGCAAGCCGGCGGTGCGCCGCTCGTGGCTGCAAAAGCGCGAGGGCAGCGACCGCACGCTGCGCGGCAGGGAAGATTTCGTCGAGGTGGACTGGGAGCTGGCGCTCGATTTGGTGGCGCAGGAGAATCGCCGGGTGCGCGATCGCTACGGCGCCTCCGGGCTGTTTACCGGCTCTTATGGCTGGTCGTCGGCCGGGCGCTTGCATCATGCGCGCTCGCTGGTGCGACGGTTCTATTTCAGCGGCGGCGGCGGGGTCGATCAGCAGGGCAACTACAGCTGGGGCGCGGCGCAGTTTTTCCTGCCGTATGTGATCGGCACTTTCTCGCCGTTGACCGGGCGCGTCACCAGTTGGCCAAGTGTGGTGGAGCATTGCGAGCTGTTTGTGGCGTTTGGCGGGCTGGCGCTGAAAAATGCCCAGGTCTCTTCCGGCGGTGCGGCGGAGCATGCGCTCAAACCCTGGCTGCAAAAGCTGGCGCACAAGGGCACGCCGGTTGTCAACATCAGCCCGATGCGCGACGACTGCCCCGGGTTCGTCAACGCGGAGTGGATCCCGATCCGGCCGAATACCGACGTGGCGCTGATGCTGGCGCTGGCTTACGAAATTCAACGGCTGGGCGCGCAGGACGAAGCCTTCCTGCACAGCCACTGCGTGGGCTATCAACAGTTGGCGGATTACCTGAACGGCGTGAGCGACGGCGTGGCGAAAACGCCTGCCTGGGCCAGCGCCATTACCGGCATTCCGGCGGCGCGCATCGCTCTGCTGGCGCGGCAGCTGATCGGCGTGCGCAGTTTTATCACCTGTTCCTACTCCGTACAGCGCGCGCACCGCGGCGAGCAACCCTATTGGATGATGATCGCGCTGTCGTCGATGTTGGGCCAGGTGGGCCTGCCGGGCGGCGGCTTCTCGTTCGGCCACGGCTCGATGAACGGCGTCGGCAACCCGCGCGTGGACACCCCCGCGCCGACCATGCCGGTAGGGGAAAACCCGGCCGGGCTGGCGATCCCGGTGGCGCGCATCTGCGACATGCTGCTGCACCCCGGCGAAACCTATCAATTTTGCGGCGAGACGCGGCAGTACCCGGATATCCACCTGGTGCACTGGGCCGGCGGCAACCCGTTCCATCACCATCAGCAGCTGAACCGGCTGGTGGAAGGCTGGCAGAAGCCGGATACGGTGATCGTACAAGATATCTGGTGGACGGCGGCGGCCAAAATGGCGGATATCGTGTTGCCGGTCACCAGTTCGCTGGAGCGCAACGACATCGGCGGCTCCTCGCGCGATCGCTACGTGCTGGCGATGCATCAGGCGATTGCGCCGCAGCATCAGGCGCGCAACGATTTCGATATCTTCGCCGATCTGGCGGAGCGCCTGGGCTATCGCGAGCGCTTTACCGAAAACCGCGGCGAGCGGGCCTGGATCGAAGATATCTATCGGCAATGCGGCGCGGCGCAGCGGCGCGCCGGCGTCGCCTGGCCCGAGTTTGAGGATTTTTGGCGCCGGGGCTATGTCGAACTGCCCGCGCCGGCCAAGGAGTTCGTGTTTTTTGACGCGTTCCGCGCCGATCCGCAGGCTAACCCGCTTCAGACGCCCAGCGGCAAGATCGAACTGTTCAGCGAGCGGATCGCCGGTTATCGCTACGAGGATTTCGCTCCGCATCCGCAGTGGCGGCCGCCGGTCGAGTGGCTGGGGGCGCCGCAGGCCAAAACCTGGCCGCTGCATCTGATCTCCATTCAACCGAGCGATCGTCTGCACAGCCAGATGGATCCGGCGCCGCTGGCGCAGGGCAATAAGACCGCCGGGCGCGAAACCCTGTATATGCATCCGGAGGACGCGGCGCAGCGCGGCGTGGCGGACGGCGCCGAAGTGCTGGTCAGCAATGCGCGCGGCAGCTGTCTGGCGGGGGCCTCCCTCACCGACGGCGTGACGCGCGGCGTGGTGCTGATGGCGACCGGCGCCTGGTTCGAGCCGGGTTACGACGCGCAGCGCCGGCCGGTCGAGCAGGCGGGCAACCCGAACGTGCTGACGCTGGATATCGGCACCTCGCCGCTGACGCAGGGGCCGAACGCCATGAGTTGCCTGGTGGAGGTCAGCGCGCGATGAGTGAAGGTTTCACGTCGGGATAACCGGCTCGCCGTCGCGGCTGTATTTATTTTTTCGCCGCTGCGGGAAGGTTTAAGTTTCATTGAGTTATTACAGCAGATCGCGGGAAATTTACAGCTGGTTGCATTTGGAGCAGAACTCTTGCGATTCGCCGGTAGTTTCCTGCACGCCATCTCTCTAGAGTAGGTGATCCCAGAGGTATTGATTGGTGAGAAATCAGCATACTCTGTATGTTGAAGCCATTTTCAATTGCACCAACCTACGCGGATGCGTAGGTTTTTTTTTGCCTGCCATATAGTATTCTTTTCCCTACAACGATTTACGCCTCCATGGCCAAGGGAGAAGGGCATGATCTTTTCACTGCTGCGCGCGCTGTTTCGCCTGCTGTTTCGGGTACGGGTCGAAGGGGACGTTCAGCACTTCGAGCGGCAAAAACTGCTGATTACGCCGAACCACGTCTCTTTCCTCGACGGCGTGCTGCTGGCGCTGTTCCTGCCGATTAAACCGGTGTTTGCGGTTTACGCCAGCATCGGCGAAAGCTGGTTTATGCGCTGGCTGCGGCCCTACATTGATTTCGTCTCGCTCGATCCCACCAAGCCGATGGCCATCAAGCAACTGGTGCGCATGGTCGAGCAGGGGCGGCCGATCGTGGTGTTCCCTGAAGGGCGCATCACCGTGACCGGCGCACTGATGAAAATCTACGACGGCGCGGCGTTTATCGCTGCCAAATCGGGCGCCACCGTGGTGCCGGTGCGGATCGACGGCCCCGAGTTCAGCCCGTTCGGCCGCATGGCCGGGGTGTTCAAGATCCGCTGGTTCCCGCAAATCAGCATCCGCATCTTGCCACCGACCACGCTGCCGATGCCGGAAGCGCCGCGCGCGCGTGAACGCCGGGCGCTGGCGGGCGATCGTCTGATGCAGATCATGATGCGGGCGCGAATGGATACGCGCGAACCGCAGACGCTGTTCCATGCCTTGCTGGCGGCGCAGCACCGCTACGGGCGCCGCAAGCCCTGTATCGAAGACATCGCTTTCAAAGAAGACAGTTACCAGACGCTGATCAAGAAATCGCTGGGCGTCAGCCGCATTCTGCAGCGCTTTACCGCCGAAGGGGAACACGTCGGGCTGCTGTTGCCGAACGCCACCATCACCGCGGCGGCGATCTTCGGCGCTTCGCTGCGTAACCGCATTCCGGCGATGCTCAACTACACCGCCGGCGCCAACGGCCTGAACAGCGCGATGCTCGCCGCCGGCATCAAGACCATCGTCACCTCGCGCCAGTTTCTGGAGAAGGGCAAGCTGACCCACCTGCCGGAGCAGGTGACGCAGGCCAACTGGGTGTATCTGGAAGATCTGAAAGACACCGTTACGCTGGCGGACAAGCTGTGGATTTTGCGGCACTTGCTGCAGCCGCAGCGCGCGGCGTTGCCGCAACGCCCGGAGGACGCGGCGCTGATCCTGTTCACTTCCGGTTCCGAAGGCCACCCCAAGGGCGTGGTGCATTCGCATGCCAGCCTGCTGGCTAACGTAGAACAAATTCGCACCATCGCCGACTTCACGCCGCGCGACCGTTTCATGTCGTCGCTGCCGCTGTTCCACTCGTTCGGCCTGACGGTGGGGCTGCTTACGCCGCTGATCACCGGCAGCCGCATTTTCCTCTACCCCAGCCCGCTGCACTATCGCGTGGTGCCGGAGCTGGTGTATGACCGCAACTGCACGGTGCTGTTTGGCACGGCGACCTTCCTCAACAACTATGCGCGCTTCGCGCATCCGTATGATTTCGCCCGCCTGCGCTACGTGGTGGCCGGCGCGGAGAAACTGGCGGACAGCACCAAACAGATCTACCAGGACAAATACGGCATCCGCATTCTGGAAGGCTATGGCGTGACCGAATGTGCGCCGGTGGTGTCCATTAACGTGCCGTTGGCGACCAAGGTGGGCACCGTCGGCCGCATCATGCCGCAGATGGAGGCGCGCCTGATTGCGGTGCCGGGCATCGATAACGGCGGCCGCCTGCAGCTGAAGGGGCCGAACATCATGAAAGGCTATCTGCGGGTTGAGCGCCCCGGCGAGCTGGAACCGCCGGCGGCGGAAGATGCGAACGGCGTGCTGCAGCCGGGCTGGTACGACACCGGCGATATCGTCAGCCTGGATGAGCAGGGCTATTGCACCATTCGCGGCCGCGTGAAACGCTTCGCCAAGCTGGCGGGCGAGATGGTGTCGCTGGAGAGCGTCGAATTGCTGGCGCAACGGCTGTCGCCGGAAAAAATGCATGCCGCCACGGCCAAAGGCGACAGCAGCAAAGGCGAGGCGCTGGTGCTGTTCACCACCGATCCCGCCATCACTCGTGAAGCATTGCTGCGGGTGGCGCGTGAGCTGGGCAGCCCGGAGCTGGCGGTGCCGCGCGATATTCGCCTGTTGAAAACGCTGCCGGTGCTCGGCAGCGGCAAACCCGATTTCGTCACCCTGCGTCATATGGCCGAACAGCCGGAGAGTGCCCGATGAATCCTTCGACCGAGTCCCCTTTGCTGTCACGCGGCATGATCGCCGTCATCAGCGCGCAGTTCCTCTCGGCGTTCGGCGACAATGCGTTGCTGTTCGCCACGCTGGCGTTGATCAAGCAGCAGCTGTATCCGGACTGGAGCCAGCCGATCCTGCAGATGGCTTTCGTCGCCACCTACATCATCCTGGCGCCGTTTGTCGGCCAGGTGGCCGACAGCTTTGCCAAAGGGCGGGTGATGATGTTCGCCAACGCCTTAAAATTGGCGGGGGCGTTGGTGATCTGTTTTGGGGGAAACCCGTTCCTCGGCTACAGCCTAGTCGGGGTGGGAGCCGCCGCGTATTCGCCGGCCAAATACGGCATTCTGGGCGAGATCACCAGCGGCGAGAAGCTGGTCAAGGCTAACGGCCTGATGGAGGCCTCGACTATCGCCGCCATTCTGACCGGTTCGGTGGCCGGTGGCATTCTGGCGGACTGGCATGTGGTGGCGGCGCTGGCGGTCTGCGCCTTGGTTTACGCGGGGGCGGTGGTCGCCAACCTGTATATTCCGCGCCTCGCGGCGGCGCGCCCGGGGGCTTCCTGGCGCCCGCGGGCCATGACGAACAGCTTCTTTACCGCTTGCGTCACGTTATGGCGCGATGGGCAGACGCGTTTTTCCTTGATCGGCACCAGCCTGTTCTGGGGGGCCGGCGTGACGCTGCGTTTTCTTCTGGTGCTGTGGGTGCCGGTAGCGCTCGGCATCGCCGATAATGCCACGCCGACGCTGCTGAACGCCATGGTAGCCGTCGGTATCGTGGTGGGGGCCGGCGCCGCCGCACGCTTTGTCACGCTGAAGACGGTGGAGCGCTGCATGCCAGCCGGGATCCTGATCGGCGTTGCGGTCGCGGTATTCGCGCTGCAAACCACCATGCTCAATGCCTATGTCTTGTTGGCGATCATCGGCATGCTGGGGGGCTTCTTCGTGGTGCCGCTCAATGCGTTGCTGCAGGAGCGGGGCAAGCATTCGGTCGGCGCCGGCAATGCTATCGCGGTGCAAAACCTGGGTGAAAACGCCGCCATGTTGCTGATGCTGGCGCTGTATTCGCTGGTGGTGAAGCTGGGCGTGCCGGTGGTGGGCGTCGGCGTAGGGTTTGGCGTGGTGTTTGCGCTGGCGATTAGCGCGCTATGGTGGTCGCAGCGGCGGTGAAACGGGGCGCAGCCAGGCTGCGCCCTTGCTGTATTAAGGCGCCGGAATGGTAAACCGGGTATGGATTTCTTCGAGCGCCTGCAGCACGTCTTCATCCAATACCACATCGAGGCTGTCGATGTTGATTTTCAACTGATCCACCGTGGTGGCGCCCAGCAGGGTGCTGGCGACGAACGGCTGTTGACGCACGAAGGCCAACGCCATCTGCGAAGGATCCAGCCCGTGTTTTTTGGCCAGCGCCACGTACTCGGCGATCGCCAGCTGGGTTTGCTGCCCTGAATAACGGTTGAAGCGGGTGAACAGCGTATTGCGCGCACCGGCCGGTTTTGCGCCATTGAGGTATTTACCGCTCAGGGTACCGAACGCCAGGCTGGAATAGGCCAGCAGTTCCACCCCTTCGTGCTGGCTGATCTCGGCCAGGCCAATCTCAAAGCTGCGGTTCAGCAGGCTGTACGGGTTTTGAATCGACACGATGCGCGGCAGCTCGTGTTTCTCCGCCAACTGCAGGTAGCGCATCACGCCCCAGGGTGTTTCATTGGAAACCCCGATATAGCGGATCTTGCCGGCGCGCACCTGCTCGGTCAGCGCCTCCAGCGTTTCCAGCAGCGTGACCGTGGCTTTGTCGTCGGTGTATTGATAGTTGAGTTTGCCAAAACAGTTGGTGGCGCGCTGCGGCCAGTGCAATTGGTAGAGATCGAGATAATCGGTATTCAGCCGCTTGAGGCTGGCGTCCAGCGCGGCGCGGATGTTTTTGCGATCGAGCGCCTGCTGCGGGCGAATGCTGCTGTCGGTGCCGCGCACCGGGCCCGAGACTTTGCTGGCCAGGACGATTTTTTCGCGATTGCCGCGCGCCTTGAGCCAGCTGCCGATATAGCTTTCGGTCAGGCCCTGGGTTTCCGGACGGGGCGGCACTGGGTACAGTTCGGCGGTGTCTATCAGGTTCACGCCTGCGGCCAATGCATAGTCCAGTTGCGCATGGGCGTCGGCTTCGCTGTTCTGTTCGCCAAAGGTCATGGTGCCCAGTCCCAGCACGCTCACTTCTAAAGAACTGTGGGGAATACGGTGGTATTGCATTAACGGCCTTCCTTTCTTGTTAGCGCTTACGGGCCGCGCGGCCCGGTGAAACAGGAGCCCAATGTCAGAAGACGGCGCAGAGTCCGTCGGGCGGCGATGTCGCCTTTCCTGACTATAACCAAGCGGTGAAGATGGGGGAAGCGGATTCCGTGCGAACGCGAATGGGGGCTACCGCGCTTGAACGGGCGATAGCCGGCGGGCGGTGATTAGCGTTCGATAACCTGAGAAACTTGATCGCCGTTGATCTGGCGCTGGTTGCCTTTCTCGTCTTTATAGCTGATGAGGCCGGTATCTTCATCGATCTCCGGTTTGCCTTGCGTCAGGATCATGTTGCCGTCTTTGGTCGCCATCACGTAGTCGCTGGAACACCCCGCCAGGCCAGCCACCATCACCAGCGCAGACACTGCCATTACCCACTTTTTCATCCTGCGGATCCTCGATTATGCAGAAAATAATGTTCTTTCAAGATTAGCAAACTCTCGGCGAAGCGCGTCTCAGATAAGTCTTTATCTGATAAGAAAAAGTGAAATGAGAGGTCAACAAAGTGATGAAAGCCGCCAATGGCGGCTTTCATATAGATAGCGTTATTCCGGCGCGCGATTTTTTTTGCTGCGCATCAGATTGAGCGCTTCTACCGACATCGAGAAGAACATGGCGAAGTAGATGTAGCCTTTTGGCACGTGCACCTGGAAGCTTTCCAGCATCAGCGTGAAGCCCACCAGGATCAGGAACGCCAGCGCCAGCATTTTCACCGATGGATGGCGGTTGACGAATTCGCCGATCGGTCGGGCAGCGAACATCATCACGCCGACGGCGATCACCACTGCCGCCATCATGATGAACAGATGGTCGGAAAGGCCCACGGCGGTAATCACCGAATCCAGGCTGAAGATAATATCCAACAGCATGATCTGCACGATCGCGCCGAAGAAGCTGTGCACCTTGGTGTGGTGCTCTTCTTCCGACCCTTCGATGGTTTCGTGGATCTCTTTGCTGGCTTTCCAGATCAGGAACAGCCCGCCCAGCAGCAGGATCAGATCGCGAGCGGATACGCTGTGCTCCATCACGGTAAACAGCGGATGGGTCAGGCGAATCACCCAGGCGATGGAAGCCAGCAGCGCCAGGCGCATAAGCATGGCGGCGGCCAGCCCGATCCGGCGAGCTTTGTTCTGTTGCGCTTTGGGGAGCTTGGCCACCACCAGCGACAGAAAAATGATGTTATCAATACCCAGTACGATCTCAAGAATGGTTAGCGTGCCTAACGCTAACCAGGCATTGGGATCCATAATCCATTCGAACATTGCTCGACACACCTTATTAATACTTAATAAATGCAAAGCGTGAATTATACGCGTTTATCATGGCGCTGATAGGGGCAGCTAAACCAGAGTTAAACGAAATCGCTTAGATTGAGAAATGTCTTGCCAGCAGCGTGCCGGTAAAACTCTTTTTCAGATAGAAGCCGCGCGGCAGCGTCATGATCGGTTGCCCTTGTTCGCCGATGGCTTCGGTGAGCGCCTTGCTGTTAGCCGCTTTGGGGCGCAGCTGCAGCACTTCGCCGTGGCGTGCGGTGATGCGCTCTACGTGGCCGAGCACGATCAGATCCATCAATTCTTCCCAATCGCGGCGCAGCATTTCGTCTTCTGCCGCGCTTGGGCTCCACAGCAGCGGCGAACCGACGCGGCGTTCGGCCAACGGGATCTGGCGTTCGCCTTCTACCGGTATCCACAACACGCGCGCCAGCTTGTAGCGAACGTGGCTGTTGGCCCAGGTGACGCCGCTGTTGCCGGTGAGCGGAGCGACGCAGACAAAAGTGGTTTCCAGCGGTTTGCCGGCGGCGTCGACAGGAATGGTTTTCAGCTCGATGCCCAGCTCGGGAAAGTCCTGCTCCGGTTTGCTGCCGGCCATGGCGCCGAGATACAGCTCCAGCAGCATGCCTACCCAACCTTTATCGCGTTTCAGATCCTTGGGGATCGGCAGCTGCGCGCGAGCGGCCAGTTCGCCAAAGCTGGCGCCGGCCAGCGCCTGAGCGCGCTCGAACAGCTGCCGTTCATTTTCCGGCGGGGGCGGCAAAGGGGATAAAAACGCCATAAATCAAGCCTGTCTAATTTGGTTGAAAAACGTACTGCAATTATGCACGGTGAGCGATAACCGCCATCGCTTGGGGAAAAGAATAATAGTAGCATGATTTTACATGACTTTTTTCCTTTCTTGGCGTGGTGGACAATGCACTGGCGGGGCTTGTTCACCTGAAGCCACCGACAATAAACAGGATCTTACACCTATTTATCCACAGATTTTTGGGATAACCCAAATTTTTGCCGATCACTGGTTCAATTTACAGCCTTGACTCGGGCGGTTTTTTACGAATTTGTCCGTTTTGTGCGTAACTTGCCCGGATAATCTGTGGATAAAAACGACGTTGGTGGATCTTTCGCCAGGGTAAGATCCTTACCGTGCACAGATCACATTTTTGCCCTGTATATAACGATGTGTTAATGCATAATTGTATGTTTTTAAAATAAATATGTGTTTTTAGTGTTGAGGGGGGATTTTGGGGGTTAAGAGTTTTACCGGCTTATTCCTCGAGTTCTGCACACACCTATCCACAGAAAAAGTGAATAAAACCGGTCTGAAAGGCTAGGGTATGTTTATAACTTTGCCTATATCTGTGAGTTATCCCAATGTTATTCGGCCCGCAGCGCCGTAAAGCAGTGGTTTACCGCCTGTAGCTTGTGTGAAACAATCAGGACATCTATGCGAATTTAAGCTTATCGAGGTAGTCCGGTGATCGATGATGATGGCTACCGCCCGAATGT